>JAEEGL014778471.1_pt1 | contig 17356 bp, 15 predicted proteins | sample 9134231 | NCBI WGS metagenome assembly JAEEGL01 (sample SAMN16246548, study PRJNA631951) | gut metagenome | biome: gut microbiome; feature: rumen; material: fiber-attached | host: Bos | place: Iran: Karaj | collected 2018-10
ATAAAACTAATTTCAAAACACTTTTCATACTTTAATTATATCACACCTTAAGGTTTTTGTCCAGTATCTTAACTGGCGGAGGGTGGGAGATTCGCATCGAGCGCTTTAGCGCGAGATCCGATATCTCTCTTTTTGCGCATGCTCGTTAGAGCATGGCGGAGGGTGGGAGATTCGAACTCCCGCTCCAGATCACTCCAGACTAACGATTTAGCAAACCGTCCCCTTCAGCCACTTGGGTAACCCTCCGTACTCTTAATTCTACCACATAATTCGCCTTTTTCCGATACAAAATTCAAACTATGCTATAATAATCTTATGGTTAGCAAGATTCAAGATGTATCATGGGAAGCCACCGAATACATCGCAAGAGATCATAATGCTTGGTGGTATTTTGGATTAGTATTAATTGCTGGTGGGTTTAGTGCCCTAGCCGTCTTTCTTGGCAGCTGGACTTTTCTAGCCCTTATTATCCTTAGTGCTATTTCTCTTATTATTTACACAGTTCGCCCACCGCGCAAAATCAAGTACGAACTCACTGGAAAAGGTCTCCAGGAAGACTCTCGTTTTCACGACTATTCAACTTTCCGTGCCTTTGGTATTTTAAATGAAGGTAACAATTTTTCCGCCGTCCTGATCCCTAAAAAACGCTTTGGGCTTTCCGTCAAAGTCTATTTCCCTGAAGGTAGCGGCGAAGCCATCGTAGACGCTCTCGGCGCCAGGCTCCCAATGGAAGAAGTAAAACTAGATTTTCTTGATAAGATCGTAAACTTCTTGCGAATCTAGAAAATACGTGATATTATAAACATAAGTTTAATATAAAAGGTGGGCAAAAATGGACCAAAATATATCTGTAGACAACGATCTACAAAAAGCAATTGACGACATTACACAAAATACTACCGCAGATCCAGTTTTTTCTGATCCTGTGGCAGCTCCTTCTTCTGTACCAGAAGGTGACAGCGGTGAGCTAGCCGCTCCTGTTGGGCCTTTTCCAACACCTGACCCAGTAATTCCAGAAGTCCCAATGATGGATGCTCCAACTGCCCCAGATTTTCCTGCAACCCCAGAAGAACCAGTAGCACCAGCTCCAGTACCTACCGAAGCTCCAGCGCCGGCTGGAACACCTGTCTCAGCAGATAATCTAAACATCAAGCAAGTTAAAGAAGCCGCTCTTCGTGATTTGGTCCCACTACTAGACCGTCTTCCACTTAATGCTACACAAAAATTTGAGATTTATCGCGATACTATCGAAGAACTTCATGATTACTCTGCAGTAGAGCCAGCCTACCGTGCTGCTTCAGAAATCACCGACGAAACTGAACGTGCCGAAGCTCTTCTCTACCTCGTCGAATCTATCGACAAGATGTAAGAGATGTATTAGAATTAACATCTCAGCTTAAAATTACGCCATATAAAAAATATAGTGATTAGGCGGATTCGTTCGGAAATTACAGTTTCCTCACTTATCCGTAATCACTATATTTTGTTATTGGGTAATTTTAAATGCTTCGATGTTATATTCTAATACATCTCAGGCATATTGCCGGCAGGCTTTTCTTCTGGAATTTCACAAATAAGAGCACCCATCGTAATTGCTGTAGCGGCAATTGATGTTGCATTCTTTACTGCTTCTTTGGTAACCTTAGCTGGGTCAATCACACCAGCTTTTTTAAGATCCACCAAACCTTTTTCTGGAGTCATTACATTTACACCAAATCCTGGTTTAGTGGACTTCTCTACATCAGAAAGAAGCGCCTGCGCGTTAAGGCCCGCATTCTCAACAATATGAATAAATGGAGCTTTAAGAGCATTTTTTACAATTCTGGTACCATCATCGTTGCCTGTAAGTTTAGCAGCCAAGTTTACCAAAGTTACACCGCCTCCCACTACGATTCCCTCGGCAAGTGCAGCCTTAGTTGCAGCCACCGCATCGTCCACGCGGAATTTCTTTTCTTCAATTTCGGTTTCAGTAGCACCACCAACTTTAATTACAGCAACCTTGCCACAAAGTGCAGCAGCACGCTTCTCAAACTCACCACGTTCATAGTCACTTTTAGCAAGTGCAGCCTGTGCATTAATAAGTTCAATTCTTGCCCTCACGGCAGCAGCAGAACCTGCACCCTTAATAATAGTTGTCTCGTCCTTAGTAGCAATTACTTTATTTGCCGAGCCGAGCACTTCCATGCCGACCTCTTCAAGCTTCAAACCTTTGTCTGCGGTCACTACTGTAGCATTAGTAAGGATAGCAATATCCTCCATAATTTCCTTACGGCGATCGCCAAACGATGGAGCCTTTAGGACTAGAGAGTTAAACACACCTTTCAATTTGTTCAAAACCAAAAGTGACAATGCCTCGCCACTCACTTCTTCTGCTACAATCACAAGGTCTTTTTTGCCAGCCTGTGCACACTTTTCTAGAAGTGGCAAAATATCATTAGCGGCAGAAATCTTCTTATCCGTTACGAGAATAAGTGGTTTATCGAAAGTTGCTTCTTGGCGGTTTACATCAGTTACAAAGAATGGAGAGGCATAGCCTTTGTCATAACTAAAGCCCTCGACAATCTCGTCTTCCATCTCAAGGCCTTGGCCTGGTTCTACAGTTACCACACCGTCTTTACCAATCTTTGAAATTACAGAAGCAATTAATTTACCAATCTCGGCATCTCCAGCAGAAATCGTTGCCACCTCTGCCACTCTTTTGTCGTCGCCGTCAATCTTCTCAGCAACTTCATCGATGCCTTTTACGATTGCAGCTCCAGCTTTTTCGATCCCACGGCGAAGTTCCATTGGATTCACGCCAGCAGCGATCAGTTTATTAGCTTCATTCAATATATTATATGTAAGTACTGTTACAGTTGTGGTACCATCACCTGCAACTTTGTTTAGTTTTTGGGCAGCAGTCTTTATTAGTTTTGCACCAACCGCTTCACCAAGCTTATCATCTTTGTTATCGAGCTCTACTGCTTCTGCAACCGTTACGCCATCATGCGTAATTACAGGTGCGCCATACTCTTTTTCAATAATGACGTTCTTTCCTTTTGGACCGAAAGTTACCTTTACTGCGTCGTAAAGCTGCTTTGCGCCAGAAAGAACTTTTTCCCTGGCTTCTGCTTCATAATAAATCTTCTTTGCCATAAAACTCCTTACATCGTCGCGAGGACATCTTCCTCTTTAAGAATTATATAATCTGTTCCCTCCACTTTTATATCGGTAGTAGAGTATTCTTTATAAACAATTTTGTCACCTTTTTTTACAGCTTTTACGTCTGGGCCTACGGATTCTACTACAGCGTAAGCAGGTTTTTCTTTAGCCTCGCCAAGCAATATTCCGGAAGCAGTTTTTTCTAACGGTTTTTCTATTTTTGCTACTATTCTATCTGAAAGTGGTTTAAGAACCATAGCATTTACTCCTTTTCTATCTCTATTATAGCACACTAGTTGGCACTTGCAAGCACCGAGTGCTAACTATTACAAAGTGGGCCGAGACGTACTTTTAAGGTCTTTGTTAAATACAAAATATCTTTTAGGACTGTCTCAATACTGTGTTTACTAAAACCTTTCTCTCCCCACATTCGAATTACTTCGAGTACTTCCTTGCAATATATATTAAAAGCTTTATCTGCCTCGAAATGAAACCCCACGCAAAGGAGCAAAAAATTTTTATTCCTATATAATACCGTAAGGAGTGCTTCCTTATTCTGGGCCTTCAAAAACAACAGAAAAACCCATTTATTTCTTGCTATAAAAAAGAGAAGTTCCCTAAAGAACTTCTTGATATCTTTTTCTTTTTCGCTTTTAATCGTTATGTTGCATTTGCTTTTCATCATACTAACATAGTCATCCACAATCGCCCTCACCGAGGGGTGATGCCTATATATTGTCGATCTTGGCACGCCTAAGTGTCTCGCAATTTTTCCAATCGTCAGTTTTTCGCCATATACAAAAAAGAGACGAAGCATTTTCTCTTCGTTCTCTCTAAATCTTTTGTCGTTTAATTTCTTAGTCAGTACGTTACTCATCTGGCCCCCCGTGCCAAAAGACTGCCGCACTCTCATATCTGGATACTTTTAAATCCTTACCTTTAGCCCACTCATCTACTGCCTTTGCCACTCCTGGAAGTGCCGGATTATTATAATCGTGTACAATTATTACCCCGCCAGCGGAGATTTTGTTTTCTACTAAACTTAAAGAATCCCGAATAGATTCATAAAAATCACCATCTAGAAACGCAAAAGCAATCTTTTCTGGCAAATCTGCATCCGTTAGCTCATTAAACCAAGCTTTTTTAATTATCGGTACTGGTAGATTTGCGCGAAGAAATCTTTCCTTTACTTCGCGCTTAGTTACGAATAATTCTCCGCCTTTAAAATCTTTTCCGGCAACCGACTCGTCTGCTGCGGTTTTTTCTGGCAAACCTTCAAAAGAATCATATATATATAATTGTTTGCCAGTACCCTTTAAAATTTCTGCAAGAAGAAGTGACGTGTCCCCCTTATAACAACCGAGTTCAACAAAGTCGCCCGGTACCGTTAGACAGCCCCGTGCGACCTCAAGAATCTTATCCGTTTCCGTTTTGGAAACCTGATCGTTATTCCACGCCATCAGTCAAAAATATTATAACATACTTATTTATATTTGTCTAGTATATTACAAAACCTGTCTCAAATATTCCCCTGTTGGGGTTTTAGCAGATTTAGCAAGATCTTCTGGTGTACCAGTAGCACAAATCTCACCGCCTTTGATGCCACCCTCTGGGCCCATATCTATTACCCAGTCTGCAGATTTAATAACATGGAGATTATGTTCAATAATAATCATTGAATTTCCACCGTCCACAAGTTTGTTCAAAATCGCTAGTAGTCTCTTTACATCATCCGTATGAAGGCCAGTGGTAGGCTCATCCAAAATATAAAGTGTTTTGCCGGTGGAGCGACGTGCAAGCTCCGTTGCGAGCTTAATTCTCTGCGCTTCACCGCCAGAAAAAGTTGTAGCTGGCTGACCAAGACGAATATAACCAAGCCCTACTTCTTGAATTGTACGAAGTTTTGGCGCAATTGAAGGAATATTCTTAAAGAATTCTACCGCCTCGTCGATGGTCATATTGAGGACTTCAGAGATATCCTTGCCCTTATATTTGATTTCAAGCGCCTCTTGGTTATAGCGTTTACCATGACAAGCCGGACATGTTACATAAACATCAGGGAGAAAATGCATTTCAATCTTGTTTACGCCATCGCCCTGACAGTGTTCACACCTACCACCTTTGACGTTAAAGCTGAATCTACCAGCCTTGTAACCACGTACTTCCGCCTCTGGTTGAGCCGCAAATAGATCACGAATCGCATTAAATACACCAGTATACGTTGCTGGATTAGAACGTGGAGTTCTCCCAATTGGAGATTGGTCAATCACGATTACCTTATTAATCTTCTCGATTCCATCAATTCTTTCGTGTGTACCAGATACAGTTTGTGCACGGTGAAGTCTAGCTAAAAGCTCGTTTGCAAGAATTGAGTTTACCAAAGTAGACTTACCAGAACCAGACACGCCAGAAACAACAGTCATTACACCTAGTGGGAAATGCGCATCGATGTTCTTTAGGTTGTTTTCACGAGCACCAACTACTACGAGTTCTTGGCCTTCACGAATCTTGCGACGCTTCTTTGGCGTAGGAATAGAAAGTTCTCCAGAAAGATACTTACCGGTAATAGAGTTTGGATCTTTGGCAATTTCCTCTGGAGTACCAGCTGCCACAAGTTTACCGCCTTGTGCACCTGCCCCAGGACCAATATCAATAATATAGTCAGAGGCTCGCATCGTATCTTCGTCGTGCTCTACTACGAGTACAGTATTTTTGAGATCACGAAGGTGCTTAAGAGTTGCAATCAACTTGTCATTATCGCGTTGATGAAGACCGATCGATGGCTCATCAAGCACATAAAGCACACCCTGAAGCCCCGAGCCAATCTGGGTAGCAAGTCTAATTCTCTGTGCCTCACCACCAGAAAGCGTATTTGCAGCTCGTCCTAGTTCCAAATATCCCAGTCCCACATCTTGCATAAATTTCACACGCTCGCGGATTTCCTTTAGAATTGGTTTAGCAATCAGTTCTTCAGACTCAGTAAAGCCAAGATCTTGGTTTAATACCTCAAGTGTGGCATCCACGTCAAGGTTGCACATATCTACAATGTTTAAATCATGCACAGTTACCGCAAGAACTGCTGGTTTTAGCCTTGCACCATGGCAAGCCTGGCATTCATGTACACGCATAAATCTCTCGATATCATGCTTCATAAATTCAGAAATCTTTGGATCATTATAGCGGCGCTCAAGTGTAGGGATTACACCTTCGTAAGTTGTTTCATACTTAGTGCCATCCGCAAATCTACCAGAACCAGTAATTTTCATCTCATATTTTTCATCACCAGTACCATATAATATAATATGTTGTGCTTCCTCCGATAATTCCCCAATTGGCACGTGAAGTGAAAAACCATGCTTCACGCCGACTTGAGCGAGACGCTTTAGCCACCAAGAATCCTGTTGCACTCTGTTAAATGGTCTAATACCACCTTCAGCAATCGTAAGGTTTTTGTTAAATACAAGCCCTGGATCTACTTCCATTCTAGAACCAAGGCCAGTACATACCGGGCAGGCGCCCTCTGGAGCATTAAACGAAAATAGCCTTGGGGAAAGTTCCGGAATAAGTTCTTCTGGATGATCTGGACAGGCATAACGTTGCGAATAAGTGAGAACCTCTGTGTTCTCCGCTCCAATCATCTTTTCGCCTACAGCCACAGAATTATCATTAATTTTTAAAATTTTAATAATACCCTGCCCTAATTCTAGAGCCTGCTCAATAGAGCCACTAATACGTGTGTGAAGTTCTGGATTTAGTACAAATCTATCCACTACGATTTCAATATCATGGCGTTCATTTTTGTTTAATTCTGGAAATTCATCAAGAGCGTAAATAATACCATCTACACGAACTCTAGAAAAACCCTTTGCAAAGTATTGCTCTGGAATGTGTAAAAATTCACCTTTTTTAGATTGAACAATCGGGGCAAGCAACATTAATTTTGCACCAAGCGGCAATTTCATTACTTCGTTTACAATATCATCTACTGTACGGCGGCTTACTTCCTTATGACAAACCGGACAATGTGGCACGCCTACACGTGCAAAGAGAAGACGAAGATAATCATATACCTCTGTAACAGTAGCCACAGTAGAGCGAGGGTTACGAGAAGTAGATTTTTGGTCAATCGAAATCGCAGGAGACAGGCCCGTAATAGTATCTACGTCTGGTTTATCCATAATACCAAGAAACATTCTAGCGTAAGAGCTTAGCGACTCCACATAACGTCGCTGGCCTTCGGCATAAATAGTATCAAAAGCAAGCGAAGACTTACCAGAACCCGAAAGCCCCGTGATAATTACGAGTTTATCGCGTGGAATATCCACATCTAGGTCTTTTAGGTTGTTTTGTCTCGCTCCGCGAACCCTAATAAAATTGTCACTGCCGAATATTTCTTTATCTTCTGCGTTCATTTTGGCCCCTCAATAAAAAATAATAAACGCTAAAATTATACCAAAAAAATCAAGATTTGTCCAGAGTATAGGCCCCACATGCTATAATAAACTCATGAGCAAAGTTTCAATCATTGTGCCTATCTACAATACCGAAAAATACTTAAAAAAGTGTCTCGATTCTATTGTTCGTCAAACACACCAAAATCTCGAAATCATCTTAGTTGATGACGGTTCTACTGATAATTCCAGCGAAATAGCCAACAGTTACGCTAAAATAGACAAGCGCATCAAAGTTATACACCAAGAAAATCAAGGCCAATCTACCGCTAGAAATACTGGCCTAAGCAAAGCTACCGGAGAATATATCAGTTTTATAGACTCAGATGATGAAATCGCAAAAAACTTCATAGAAGAATTGCTTTCTGCATACTCCGACAATACTTCCCTCTCTGTCTGCGGCATGCATTATAAACGTGTCCGTAAAAAAACTGCCGAAGATGTATATATCCGCCCACTCCGTGCTCGCAAAAAACATGAATCTAATGCCGCCTATATTCTATATCTTCTTACTATAGATGGCCGTATGTATTCGTCAGTCAACAAATTATATCGTGCTGAAATCGCTAAAAAGTGCCACTTTGATAAAACTATCAACTTTGCTGAAGACACCAAATTCGTCCTCGATTATCTCAAAAAAGCCAAAGGCGAAATATCCTATGTATTATTACCGTTATATATTTATAATTCTGGCACCGATAGTAGCACCATGCGCACTGTGGTCGCCAATTGGAACAACTGGCAAACTTCTTATCAAAACCTAAAAGCTTGGCTTGGTAAAAAACCATCTTTTAGAGAAAAAACCTGGCTTAGACTCGTTCATCTCCGCTGGCGCATCTCATATGTACGTTCCAAAAAACGCGCCAAGTCTTAATACCATTCTACGTGTTCTAGATAATTAATTGTATCTCTCATCGCATCGTTAATTGTTAACTCTGCATTCCAGCCCAATTCTTTCTTAGCCTTGTCCACACTAGCAAATATCTCTGCTAAGTCTCCAGGTCTTCTTCCTGCAATCTCGTAAGGGAGCTCCTTTCCGCTCGCTTCCTCAAACGCTTTAACCATCTCAAGCACACTTGTTGCTTTCCCGGTACCCAAATTATAAATTGATATTCCCTTCTTCATATGGGAAATAGCCGCCACATGGCCTTTTGCCAAATCTACTACATGAATATAATCGCGCATACAGGTGCCATCTGGAGTGTTGTAATCATTTCCATAGACTTTTAATTTTTCTATCTCACCAGTCGAGACTTTCATAATAATTGGCATCAAATTATTCGGTATATCATTTGGATCTTCACCAATCAAACCAGATTCATGTGCTCCAACCGGATTAAAGTATCTCAAAATTGTTGCTTCAAAATCCTCGTCTGCAATTGCTATATCTTTCAAAATTTCTTCAATCATGTATTTAGTGCGGCCATACGGGTTAGTAATCCCAGTCCCTGTCTTCATCTCTTCATTCATTTCTGTTACATCTTGCTCACCATACACAGTTGCTGAAGATGAAAAAATAATATTATGAACCCCATTTTTCTTCATGCACTCAAGAATGTTTACTGTACCACTTATATTATTCTCGTAGTACTTAAGTGGTTTTTCTACAGACTCACCCACTGCCTTAAGCCCAGCAAAATGAATCACTAAATCGTATTGCCCATCCTTAAAAACATTATCGAGCGCTACCTTATCCAGCATATCTACTTCATAGAATTTCGGCCTCACGCCAGTAATCTTTTCGATTTTGTCCAATACCGTAATTTTACTATTAAGTAAATTATCAAAAATTTCTACCTCATATCCTAATTTAATCAATTCAATCGCAGTATGTGATCCAATATATCCTGTACCACCAGTTAATAGTATTTTCATTATTTCTCCTAATTTAATATTCAAATCTTTATTCTATTATAATCCCAGTCTCGTCTAAATTCATAAAATATGTTAAAATAACAAGAGTATGAATATGCCCCGCGTTTTAAATCGTAAAAACCGAATTCTTCTAAAAGAACTTACTAAAACGGATTTTAAACTCCGTTATCAAGGTTCCGTGCTTGGCTACTTATGGGCACTCCTTCGTCCACTCATGATGTTTGCTATTCTTTATGTAGTATTCTCAAAACTTCTCCGATTTGGCAATGATATTCCTCATTATCCAGTTTACCTACTTTGTGGAACTACTCTCTGGAGCTTCTTTACTGAAAGTACTTCCCAAGGTATTCAAGCCATCATCGCACGCGGTGATTTACTCCGTAAAATCAATTTTCCAAAATACATTGTTGTTGTTTCATCTCAACTTACCGCCCTTATTAATCTCGGCATCAACTTAATCGTTATTGTAATCTTTGCGTTAATTAATGGTGTTGCTCCAAGCTGGTCATGGCTTCTTATTATCTTCCCTATCTTAGAACTTTATTTATTATCACTTGGAATCGCCTTATTGCTTGGCTCTATTAATGTTAAGTATCGCGACGTTTCATCGATTTGGGATGTAATTGTGCAGGCGCTTTTCTATGCTGTGCCAATCATTTACCCTATCAGCATGATTGCTTCGACTAGCGTGATTGCCGCAAAACTTATTCTTTTAAACCCAATTGCGCAGGCAATCCAGGATATTAGGTTTAGCCTTATTACAACAGAAACAGCTACCACATGGAATTATATCGCCAGCCCGCTAGCAATAGTGCCGGTGGTATTAACGCTAATGCTTCTTATCTTTGGCGCGCTTACTTTCCGTCGTAAATCTAAGTTCTTTGCAGAGGAGGTTTAATGAAAAGATCCATCGGCACACGTACTGAAATTTCTAGTCCAGAAAACAACGAAGCAATTAGCATCAAAAACTTACACAAAAGCTTCAGACTACCTACAGAAAAAGCCTTCGGGTTAAAACAAGCTATTTTTAACGGCCTGCGCGGAATCAAAGGATATAAAGAACAAAAGGTTCTCAAAGGCATTAGTTTCAATATCAAAAAAGGTGAGTTTGTTGGCATTGTTGGCAAAAACGGTTCCGGTAAGTCTACTTTACTTAAAATACTTGCTGGCACATATTACCCAAACAAAGGCGACATCACTGTTAATGGTAGCTTGATCCCTTTTATTGAGCTTGGCGTTGGATTTAATTATGAGCTAACTGGCCGCGAAAACATTTATCTAAATGGTGCGCTTCTTGGTTTTTCAAATGCTGAAGTCGATGAGATGTATCAAGAGATTGTAGATTTTGCCGAACTTAATGATTTCATGGACCAAAAACTAAAAAACTATTCCTCTGGTATGCAGGTCCGTCTTGCCTTTTCAATTGCGATTCGTGCTCGTGGCGACATTCTTTTGCTCGATGAAGTATTGGCCGTCGGCGATGCTGCATTCCAAAGAAAATGTTTTAGCTATTTTGCAGAGCTTAAGAAAGAAAAGAAAACTGTTATTTTGGTAACTCACTCTATGGAATCAGTGCAGCAGTTTTGTACCCGCGCCATCATGATTGAAGACGGGAAAATCGTGATCGACGGCTCCCCGCTCGATGTTGCCCAAAAATATCTCGAAAGCAACAACCGCAACGCCGGGGCACAACAATCGAACACCGGTACGACCACCTATGTCGACGCAAGCGCAAAGATTTCATTGTCGAAGAAAGAATTGACTATGTCATTTAACATTAAAGCATTGAAAGATTTAAAAGATTTCGTAGTTGCCGTAGGCATTAACAAAAACGATGGTCAGCAAGTATATCGTTGGGCTTCTGATGAAAAGCTAAAAGACCCAATCTCGTTCAAGGCTGGAAAAACATATCACCTAAAGATCTCTTTGCCAAACTATTTCCCGACTGGCCAATACAAGGTGGTTTTGTTAATTAAATCCCTCGACAGGAGCAAAGATTACGGGACATTCTTCAATATCGCTTCTTACGAAGTAACAACAACTGAGCTTTACTCTAGTGACACCCACTGGCATCTACCAGAAAAAATTGATTTTTCTAATTAATTATTTTAAGTTATTAACAATATCTAAAGCCCTCTGAGACCAGGTATTGTTTTTCGCCTGACGTAGCAACTCAGCCCTAACCTCCTCATTGGGATAATCGCTAATTGCTTTTTTGAGATCCGCCTCAAATTGCTTGTCGTCGCTTGCGACGTAAACATAATCATAACCTCGACATTCTCTTAGATCGCGCGTACACACAGTAGGAAGGCCAGCTGCCATATATTCAAATAGCTTAATTGGCGATGTAGCCTTAGCAATATTCCCGTGTTTGAATGGGATAATTGCACAGTTAAAATAATATGAATACTTTGAAAGATCTTCGTATTGTTTTGCTCCCAAGTTATGAATGTTGTCTTCTTTTGCTAAATCCTTGGCAGCATTTTGGTAATCAATACCCAATAAAACGATTTCCCACTCTCGGTGGCGCCTAGCAATATCGTTAATTAAATCAAAATCAATCCATGGGGCAAGCGCGCCGTAAAAACCAATGATTGGATGTTTTCTTTTTAGGATTGGAGCAAGGTCAGCTGGCGGGGTTTCAACCTTATTCAAAGTGTAGTCAAAGTGCTCAGTAAACACAGCGTTTGGAGCGAGTACAATTTTTTGGCGTTTACCTAGGTGTTTCTCTAAATCTTCTTTAAGTCTTTTTGCAGATGCTACGCAAAGTGCAGGCTTAATCTTTGGTAATTCGTTCCAAATCGCAAGCTGAGCGCTAAGATCTCCAGAAATATCGCCACTAAATTCGTCTATATATTCATATATAATTTTGTAACCAAATGCTTTAATATCTCTAACCACATCTATTGACAATGCCATGGTACTAGGCAGAACAAAATAGCATGCGTGTTTCTTCGGTAAACCGTTAAGAAACACATGCGAATTGATAGTGACTAGACCATCTTCAATTTTGCGGAATTTTTGCAGGTAATTTGACGACTCAAAGTACACAACAAAGAATCCGAGTTTTTTAAATTCTTTCGCCAAGTGGTGTGGACGCTGTTTTAGCTTATCGTCCCACGGAATACTATTTATCACTATAATTTTTTTGTAGCCGTTGGCGAGCTTGAGGATTTTTTTATTAATTTTATTTTTCTTATATTTATAAACAGCAGCAAAAGGCTTAATTGTGACTTTTACAGACTTTTCGACAATTTTTCTTCTGACCGTCCATTTCGGCAAAAATTGATTATAAACCGTGGCAATCTTTTCAGCACACTTAAAGCGCCTCGAAGAGACAACTTTTTTGAAGGCGTAATTCTCTTTTTTTAGTAGGTCGTTTTCGTTGATTATTCTTTTAATTTCTTGATCGGTATATTTTTTCATTTTACTCACCTAGAATAAAGTTTACTATCTGTTTACTTGCGGTACCGTCCCCATATGGGTTTTTCGCTTTAGCCATTTTGTCGTATTCTGATTTGTCCGTAAGTAGTAGTTTAGCGGCATTATACACATCAGTTTTATCAACGCCAACAAGTTTAAGGGTGCCTGCTTCAACTCCTTCAGGCCGCTCAGTGGTATCTCTTAGCACCAAGACTGGCTTGCCTAGAGAAGGGGCTTCTTCTTGAACGCCACCGCTATCTGACATGATGAAATATGCTCGTTCCATAAAATTATGAAAATCAATAACATCGAGTGGATCGATAAGCCTAATTCTGTCATTATCTCCAAGTATTTCGTGCGCAGCTTCTTGCACTTTCGGGTTAGGATGCACCGGGTAGATAACCTTAACATCTTCGAATTCTTCAACAATCCTTTTAATGGCAGTAAATATTTGTTTCATCGGCTCACCAAAGTTTTCTCTCCTGTGTGCCGTCAGCAAAATCAGCCTACTATCACTAGCCCAATCTAAATGCTCATTACTATATTGATCCGAAACAGTCGTTTTTAACGCATCAATAACAGTATTACCAGTAATAATTATTTCTTGATTCTTATTAAGTGCTTTTTCGAGATTAGTTTTATTAGTCTCTGTCGGAGCAAACAAATAATCTGCGATATTATCAATTATCTGCCTATTCATCTCTTCTGGGAATGGTGAGTTTTTGTTGTATGTCCTAAGACCAGCCTCAACGTGCCCTACTTTTACGTGGTGGTAAAAGGCTGCTAATACACCGGCCATTGAAGTGGTCGTATCTCCGTGTACCAAGATAATGTCTGGGTTTTCCTTATCAATAACTTTTTCAATCCCCCTTAACACTTCGGCAGTAACATGTGTGAGTGTCTGGTTTGGCTTCATTATGTCTAAATCGTAGTCTGGCTTGATATTAAAAATGCGCAGTACTTGATCTAGCATATTTCGGTGTTGTGCGGTCACACATACTACTGATTCGATTTCTGATCTAGACTCTAACTCTTTAACAACTGGTGCCATTTTAATGGCTTCTGGACGGGTCCCAAAAACTGATAAAACTTTTTTCATTCTTCCATTATAACATATTTATTGCCCCTAGATATGTTATAATAAGACTATGAAAAACATGCTTTTTGTCACTGATTATTTTACTGGTGGCGGGCTAGAAACAAGAATCATTGAACAGATTAAAATATTAAAAAGGAAACGAATCCGTTTCTATTTACTATGCAATAAGTTCAACCCTATATATGAAAAATATTTTGACGAGGTTTCAGAAGCATTAATTCTTAACAATCAACTTCACGATATTTCAGCAAACGACGTATTAACCGATGTTGATACCATATGTAATTTTTGTGAGAGTCACAACATCGATTATATTGATTGCCATCCTTTCATGTGCGTTTTGCCAGCTGCTTTAGCTGCGGAAAGAATAAACACCCCTATTTCATTTACATTACATGGAGTTACTTCCGGAGATTTTATAAGCAACCCCGACCATCTGGCCGGCAAAACGTTATACCATCTGATAATTAATTATGGTTTTGATAAACACTTCGCCGTTGCAGAATATTTGACTTCTCTATATTCCTTCCTAAAAAATGATTTAATTGTAAGAAATGGTTTCTCTCTAAACTCAATGGAATACAGAGGGTTTAAAAATACCAGAGCCGTTGCTATTGCATCAAGACTAGACGTCGTTAAATCTCAGTTGGTTATTGATTTCCTGCCGTCCATATACAAAAGCAAAGCTATTGATACAATTGATATCTATGGTGATGGCGACGGTGCTTCATTAGTCAAATCATTCGTTGCCGAAAAACACATGAACGACAAGGTTCATATTAAAGGCTGGGAAAAGAACCTTTCCGAAAAGCTGGGTGAAGGCAAATATATGTTGGTATTTGGAATGGGGCGAGTCGTACTTGATGCTATGCTCTCCGGAACACCAGTTGGAGTACTTGGATATGGTGGGTTCGCCGGCCTTGTTAATCACTCGAACTTGCATAATTTTGCAAAAAACAACCTAACAAGCTGGGAGTCTGATACCGAATTGTCAAAAGAACTAAAGAAGCTTTTTATTAAGCCGTCCGACTATTTGTTCAACAAAAAAGAACTATACGAATTTGACGCCGAAGTTATTTGGCAAAACTATTATGAAACAATAGCTGCTACCAACCACTCTGCTAACAAGATGTCACAGAAAATTTACAATTACTTACTAAACAATCCAAACATTAATATTCTCAGAGATTACGAGCTATTTTTAACTAGCGTAAGGGCACTCGCAGACGGTGATAGACCAGTGAGCCAAAAACTGTTCTTTGCTATTTTCCAAAACCAATTTGATACTATATCGGATTTAAAAGAGCAACACAAAAAAGATAAAAGAAGACTTTTACAAAAACTCCTTCATCACAATTAGTTTTCTGACAGGTTTTCGTATTTTATACACCTATATTGTTTACTAATACTGTCGTTCAAACTACGTAAGCAAAGGCTTCCATCTCCTAGCGTGATTTTATCCGTAAAAAACTCTTCTCCCGCCATTAATGTCTCTGACGAATATGCTGCTTTTTCCAAGTCGTATAATTGAGCGTCGTGGGAGATTGTTAGCTTTCTAGGTACGGCCATGCTCGTAAAATTACTAATCTCCGTTACGTCATTATATAAGTAGCAGTTTTTATTATTGTTTGCGCTAATTGCCCTTAAACAAAGGCCGTCTTTTGTATCGGTTTTTTCTTCAAGGAATAAAACACCTGCGTTTTCTGCTGCATTAGTTTTTTCTCCAATTTCAGCATCATATACCATGGAATCATTGATTTTAAAAAACCTCGGCACCGTCATCTTTTCGAATCTAACATCGTTTAGTTCTTTTAGATTGGTATATAAAATACATTTGTTTTCATTTTTTAGACTATCTGGTCGCAAACACAACGAACCAAACCAATATGTCAGCGAGTTGTAATGTTCTTTTTCTTGTATCTCTGCTTCTTCGGTAATACCGGTTTCCACATCGATTATTCTGGTACTTTTCCCAGAATACAGCCTTCTTGGTACGCTCATGTTAGAGAACGAGCTTTTTGGGAGTTCAGAAAGAGATTCATATAGGACACATTTAGTTTTATCACTGTCCATCTCGATAAGACATAGTTGACCGTTTATTTGAACTTTGTGAGAAAATATAATTCTCTCCTTTTCAAGATTTGTTATTATATTTTTCTCATAATCAATAGCTTTTGAACCGCTACCGGCTGTCAGCATTCTGCTAACCGACATCGGCATCACCTCTGAATATTCTAGTTCTTCGAGATCAGAATACAAATAACAGTTTCTATTCTCGCCAATTGAAAGACATAAGTTGTTGTCCTGATAGTTCAAGTGCGTAAAGAATTCAAAACTACTTTTTTGGCGTTTTGCGATAGTTTTTGATTCATAATCGATGTATCTTGAGCCTTTTTTAACAAAAAATACTCTTGAAACAACCATGTCTTTATAATCTCCAAGGATTATTTTCTCGTACGTAATCCCCCCAAACCAATCCTGGAAATACAGATAAAAATTTCTATTTCCATATGCCCCACAATAAGCAGTGCCATACCCAGCAGCAAGCGCACCTGCGTTTGGTTGGTATGGGGTATAACGATACAAAGCCGAAGTAGCAAGTGAGCGGATATTAACCACCGAGCCGCCACAAGCTGCGCTTGGGTTATATTGCACATAGTTTTCACCGAGTGGATAATTAGTCCATCCGCCATCAAGCACTGTACGGAACATTGCTGCAGCATTTCTTATTTGGTTTTTAAACCCATAGTACTTAGTAGAGCAAGCTGCTGTATCCGGACAGCCGTAGCCAGTTGCAGATCTATACTGTACATTGTTCGGCCAAGAGTCAGTAATTAACCCCTGCTCCTTTTGCAAAAGTACGATTAAAACCTGTGGATTAATTTTGTAATCCTGTGCCGCTTGCCAAATAATATGCGCCGCGGAATCTCCCGCTGGAGCCGCTTCGCCATAATTAATCCCGTCGCCAAACGTCTCTTCTGCTAAGCATACAAAATGCCCATCTTTAATATGATAAGAAAGCGATGGATAACTACTGGCCTTACTAATATTGGTATCTCGGCAATTCCCCTTACTATTTAAGAATGCTTGAATTTCTGCCTCGGTCATCGAGCTATAATTTCCCATTTGCCAGTCCGAAATAATATATCCCGGGTCAAAGTTAGCGAGGCTTGCCGCCTCTGCTTCAGATTCACGAGTAAACTGTTTATTTAGAAAAGTAAAAAGAAAAGTAGCGGCAAAAACACCAAGAATAAGATACCAAATTCTGTTGTCGCGTCTACGAATACCACCCTCCACTATCATAGATTAGCACTCCCCGTAATAGTACCGCCCATATTTCCGCTAGATATAGTAATTACAATATCTG
>JAEEGL010673773.1_pt1 | contig 17355 bp, 12 predicted proteins | sample 9134231 | NCBI WGS metagenome assembly JAEEGL01 (sample SAMN16246548, study PRJNA631951) | gut metagenome | biome: gut microbiome; feature: rumen; material: fiber-attached | host: Bos | place: Iran: Karaj | collected 2018-10
GAGGCGACCTTCCGGCGCTTCATGCTCTTGGCCAAGGCGTGGATCTGTTCCAGAACAAATTCTGACAGGGCGTTGTGATAGATTGCGTGGGTCTTGGGGCATTCTGCCGGGAAGTAGTAGTGCCGCATACAGCGGTATAGATCTTCCTCGCGGTATTTAAGTTTTCGATGGGCGACAGACAGCGGATGCCCGCAGCCGCTGCAAAAAAGAAGGCCGCGGAAGATATGCGCCTTGAAATAGTTGGCCGGACATGGATGGCTGCTGCGGATTTGCTGAACTTTCTGGAATAGCGCTTCTTCTACAAGCGGCGTGTGGGCGTCGGGGAGGATGATCTGCTCCTCCTTTGGCACTTTTCGGAGCTGCTTTGTCTTGTGATTGACGACCTCGGTTCGGTGGGACGAAAGCTCTCCCAGGTAAACCCGGTTTCGCAGCATTGCCCCAATGGAATGGAAAGACCACACACAGGGATTCTCAGTTTTTCTTCCATGGGAGCCGCCGGACAGGCCCTTATTTGCCTTGTAGGAGGAGGGAGAAAGAATCCCGCGAGCCTGGAGCTCCTGTGCGATACGCACTTCTCCCAAGCCCTCCGCGGCAAGCTCAAAGATCAAAAGGACTATTTTTGCCGCCTCAGGGTCTGGCTCCAGCCGCCCGGAGACGTTTTTATATCCATAAGGCGCCTCCCCGGCGACAAACAGACCTTTTTTCGCCCTCTGGAGCTTGGCAGCTTTGACTTTCCTGGAAATATCCCGGGCGTACATATCGTTGAGGATGTTCATAAACGGGGCAATATCATTTACGCTTTTCTCTGAGTCAAAGCCGTCGTTCAGCGCAATGTATCGCACACCCTTTGCCGGGAAGTAGATTTCCGTAAAATACCCCATCTGAATATAGTCCCGCCCCAGCCGGGAGAGATCCTTGGTCAGAACCATGTTGACTGCTCCGGCGTCAATGTCGTTCAGTAAGCGCTGAAAGGCGTCCCGCTCAAAATTCGTACCGGTAAAACCGTCGTCAACGTATTCACCGTAAATATTGTAACCGTTCTTTTCACAATATTCCGTCAGCATGGCCCGCTGGGTCTCGATGCTCATGCTCTCCCCGGGCCGGTCATCGTCCTTCGACAAGCGGCAATAAATCCCTGCATTGTAGATTCGATCCATAAGAAAAACTCCTTGTATAACAGATTCTGCGCCGAAGCACAGGCCTATTATACAAGGAGCCTTTTCTGGTTGCTACTGCGTCAGTGCGAATTCAGGGGCAAACGAATTCCTGTACATCTACTACGGGAAGGTAAACGCTTTCCTTTCACCAAAAGAGGACGCAGAGTCCGAGGCAGACGAATCGGATTCCTGACAACCTCCCGCTTCTTACACAGGCCAGCGCTCTGCGGTGGCCTGTTTGCTGTACCCGGTTTCTGTGTTGAAAAAATATTCGTTTTTCTAAAATATGTCTTGACTTTCTATTTGCAGACTGTGTTCTTTTTTCTCTTGACTTTCTATTTGCAGACTGATCGGATTTGCAGACTGTGTTTCTCCCTAGTATAAATAGTTTAGCGCAAACCAATGATCATTGATTTGCAGAATCCATTCTTCTTTTTGATGGGGAGGTATATGACCTTGCTCCTGATAATAATACAGTTCCGCAGATTTTCCATATACAGGCCCTTCAACCATGAAATTGATTTGGTTATAGGATGTCGCGGCTTCGCTTTGAAAGCCGCTGTCCTTAAGTGCTGTGAGAAGAGGCGCAAAAGCATTGTAAATGTTTTGATAATCTGCATCACTCAGCTTTTCAGATGCCATAATATACATCCCATTGATTTCTTTGTAGTCGCGGCCTACAGGTGGGGTATCATCCTCCAGAAAAGCGCGAAACGCTTCCTCATCCATTGTTACATCTATCCACTTCACTTGACTATAGGCCATCATTTTCTCTGCCACGGCATTGAATAATTCTTCGTTGGCTTCGTAAACCTCCGCAATCTTTTGGGGATTGTCCAGCCTGAATTCAGACGAACACCCAACAGAGGCCAACATAAAGATGAGCGTCATAAAGATCATAATTGTTCTTTTAAACATACTTTCCTCCACAAGTTATCACTTATATATCAAGTTGTTCCTTGCTAAAGCAATCGGGGGACGGTTCTCTGATTGACAAAAATATTATACAGAAAGCCGAATAGCTAAGAACAATCAGTCAATCAGAGAACCGTCCCCCGATTGATCCTCTAACTTATTGTATCCACTGCGACTCTTGGTATGCGATAAATTATGATCTTCCCGGGTACGGCTTTTCCATAAGAGAAGAATACAGGTGCAACTAATCCATTATATGGAAATAACAATCGATTATTTGCATGGGAAAAACTGTATTTCACTTCACTTATTTCCAGTCCATAGCAAATGAAGTATGTAAACTTGTTAAGGTCGTAAGAACAGGCATTTTGCAATGAAACGTCGTTGTATACCTCATCATATGCAATTGAGGTTAATAAAACCGGCCATTTTTCTATCATAAAATAAGATTTGATTGGCCCTCCTGAAACTACTGTATTGTCATCTATAGTGCAAACCAACTCAGGAACAATTAATTGCGGTTGAAACTGTTTTTTGTCTAAATATGGCAAATAATACAATGTTCCTAACAGCAAATATCCACTTATTAGTATTAGGCCCCAATTCTTTTTTCGCTTTTTGGGGGTGGAATATACAACGCGTGCAGCAAGTGAGAACATTAAAAGAATACTAAATATTACCGTAACCCAATATGCTGTGTATCGAAGATTAGAGGGCAAGTATGTCTTTAGAATTCTATCTAATAATGTATACATTCCTATTTCCTCCCTATTTCCTCATTGTATCATCATCACAGCATGTCCGGCGCCACAGCCACCACCGCCTCCGCCCGAATAAATTGGAATATTCGGTTCTGTTATTGTCCAGGAATCGCCATCTTCTAGCGTTCCACCCAATGGAGTGATAGTAACAACTCCCGCTGCTCCAACAACAGGGCTACCAGACAGATTTGCAAACGCTTGCGCTACAGTATCTCCATTATGATCAGGAAGAGTTGAGTGACAGGAATACAAAACAATGCGTCCATGTAAATCCACTGGCGGTAAGTCTGAAAAATGATAGGTGCTGTTTCCCGAACAACAGATGTCTCCATCCCTACACCAGATGCCTCCTCCTGATGTGTATCCATGAACGATAATAATTACTGTATCGTAGGAACTATCAAGAGAACTCCACGCATCCACAAATTCATCTGCGCTAGTGAATGGTAGTGGTACTATATCATCGCTTGTCATAGTAATCAGTAGCGCTATATAAGCAAATGCCGGGAATCCTAACGGTTCTGATTTAGGTGGCCAAAAACCATTTTCATAGATTATGGCTATCTTTGAAAATCCGAAATAATCAGCAAAAATGATTGGATTATTTCCGCAATATGTATACATATTATACCCAAGGAAACTTTGACCATTAGAGGCGTAGCTGTCCGCATTGAGGAACCTCTTGACGATGGGATCGTAATATCTGGACTGCAGGTAATAGAAGCCCGTTTCCGTATCGTAGTAGTATCCGCGATAGCGCAGCGGGTTGCGGTTGGACAACCAAAGTGTTGTGTCCGGCGTTACATTGCCCCAGGCATCGTAGGTGTATTTTGCGACTTCTATGCCTTCAGAAGTGACAAGTGCCATAACGTCGCCCTGCAAATTCAGCACATAGTAGTACCTCGAACTGTAGCCATTGGAGATGTAGTTAAGCATGTAGGGCCGACCGCTCTGGTCATACAGAAAGTCGTAAACGTAGCTGTGACCGTCCAGTGTAAAGCTCTCCCGAAGAAGCTGACCGGAGGCGTAGACGTAATCATGCCGAACGCCGTCCACGATCTTATAGGTTCTCAAACCATTTACATCGTAGTCATAGCTGACACTGTGAGTTCCGTTGCTTGCCGTTGCCAGCTCCCGCCCGTTCTTCCAGGTCATGGTCCAGGTGGAAAGATCGCCCACATTGAAGAAGCTGGTGGGGTTGCCTGCGCCGTCGTAAACATAGCTGCCGGAAAAGCCGGCGCCATTTTTCGTTCCGCTGACGGCAGTCAGCAGATCCAGCCAGTTGGAATCGTCGTAGGTATAATTGATCGCGTCGCTGCCATGATCCTGGTGACGGATATTGCCATAGGTGTCATACTGGTAGTTCCAGGTGCCGTTGACGGAGCTGACAGCCTTTGTAAGCTGGCTTTGGTTGTCGTAGGTGTAGGTCAGCGTTTCCGCTGTGCTGCTGTCCGGATTCAGCTTCGTTTCTGTGCGGATATTGCCCAGCGCGTCATAGGTATATCGTAGGTGCAGCGGCGCGAACACGCTGCTGCCGGTATGGACGGAGGTAGTCGTAAGCTCAGAGACAAGGCCAGTGGTGCCGCCGCCGTAAAAAGCGCCGTAATAGGAATAATCGGTCGTTGTTTCCGGGGTCGCGACGGAACTAATCCGGCTCAGATCGTCATAGCCCAGGGTAATATTCGCCGTTGCGCTGTTGGGGATCGTGATCTTCTTCTTTGTCAGCCGTCCGTTGCCCTCGTCGTATTCATAGCGCTCCTGATATGTCTTCCCGGGAAGGGCCCAGACCTGTTTGCTTAGGCGGTTGGCCTCGTCATACTGATGCTGGGTCTGCAGGGTGACGGTGCTGCCGGATTTCATAGAGCTGCTGATCAGTCTGCCCAGGGTATCATAGTTATACCGGTAGAGCAAATTCCCGGAGACGTCCTTCATCTCGTAGAGCTGCCCGTCGCCGGTATAGGCATATTTGTACTGATCGAGGGATGAGGTGTCGGTTTGGATCTTTCTGCCGTAATTGTCGTAGGTATAGCTGACTGTGGCCCCGTTGCCGTAGGTCATCCCTGTCAGCAGACCGTCCTTCGGCGCGTAGGTGTAAGTGCCGAGATTGTAGGTGGAGGCGGAGGTGTTGCCGACGCTGATTGCCGTGGTATTGCCGAAGGCGTCATAGGCGAAGTTGTAATACTGATGATAGGCTGTGGGATCATCTCCATTATATCCGCCGCGGGTCAGTTTTGTCAATTGGTTCTTACTGTCATAGCTCCGGATGACTGCAATGTTGCCGTTGATTTTCGAATTGTTCACCCTGCCGTCATTGAGATAGCTTGTCACAGTTTCTGTGCCTACGGGGTTTCTCACCTTGGTCGCCGCCCCGAACATCTTGCTGGCGTCTGTACCGAAAGTAAAGGTGGTATAACATCCGTTGGCGCCTTTGTCTGTCAGAACGAGGTTTCCACTGTTGGTGTAGGTCTTTCCGCCCTTGATCGTCTCCGAGACATCCGGCGTCCCTTCCGCTTTTGACAGCACAGCAGTCAGCGCATTGCCCATGCTGTCATAGGTATACTTCTCCTTAACCGTACTATTGGTCGCCTCAGTCAGATTGTGCTTGCTGTCGTAGGTATAGTCAAAGGTCCCGCTTCCGCCGGTCTTCACCTGGGTCAAGTTTCCGTTATCATAGGTACTGGTCTCCTCCTTGGTGCCGGAGGACTGGACGGAAACAAGGTTGCCGTCCTCGTCGTATTTCATGGTCTGGGCGACCTCCTTCACCAGAGAAAGGTTATCGAAATACGCAGTGTTGGCGTTCTTTTCGTAGGCGCAGACCACCTTGACGGTGGACACGGTTTTCGTCGGCTGCTTTGGTACGATGGCAAGAGAGGTAAACTGCCAGTCGGCAACATCGGCGTTGAAGGGAACGTAATGGTATTCCGTCGTGTTGTCGCTATAGGTCAGGATCGCCCGGAGGCCGAACTGCTTGTCGGTATCCATTGCGACCCGTTCGCGATAATGCTCCTCCGTTTCATTATCCTCTTTTACAGGATTCTGGTTGTCCGGAACTGCATTCGCCTTGGCCCATCCAGAGAGCACATAGGTCTGTGTGCCTGGCTGGTTCAGCGCTACAGTCTGGTGAATATGCTTGTTCGTTTTTGGATTGCCGGAGATCTGGAGGGCCTTGCCACCCTGAATCGCGGTGACGTTTGCGACAGTCGGTGTAGCATTGCTCTCCGTTAGCCACCCGGCTGCGCTGCTGGTGATCCCGCCGTTATCTAACAGATTTACGTTGGTATAGGCGTCTCCGGCTTCGACCTGGAGATCGTCGTAATAAACTGAGCCTGTTACTCCCTCGTCACATATAAACACATAATGATTCCCGCTATGTGAAGCTGTGAAGGGGAAGCTCAGTCTGACCCATCCGCCATCTATCTCCGCATCCGTTTTGTAATTCAGATACTCGCTGATTTGATAACTCGACCAGGAATCCTGTACTTTTAGATAAATTCCTTTATTTCCAAAATCAGTCGCTTGAGAAGTATTGACGAAAACAGAAAAGTTATATGTTTCTCCTGCAGTCAACTGACCGGCAAACTTCTTCGCCCCTGTCGGCCCCGTTGCGGTGGAATCTACTGAGGTCATAAAAGCCCTGTTACCCGTTCGAATCAGTCCGTTTGTATGAACGCCTGCTGTACAGGTACTTCCGGTTGGAGTAATTACAGTCCAGCTCTGGCTGCTTTCAGTGCTTTCAAACCCGCCGTTTCGTACCATGGAGACCCCGGCCATACCGATTCCGGCGCTGCGCAGGGTACGGTTGTTTGCCTTGTCTGTGTTGCCGGCACCTGTGTACACGGCGTTGGAAGCGCCGAGGATCACACCGTCCGCGTCAGTGCTGAATGCGTTTACGGTTCTGCCCGCGTAGTCAAAGAGATAGGGCGTGGAAATATCATCAGAGGTATTGTAGGTTCTGTCGTTACCCCAGTCGGTATAAGTGGTCTTCTCGCCAGAAACGCGAGAGATATTGGAACCAGCGCCTTTCGTGTTTCCGCCCATTTCATAATAACTGGATATCTTACTATCGATGTAGGTAAACCGAAGGGAGTATTCACTGATGGAATCTTTTAGCCCAACGACAGGGTTGACATAGCGGTTAGTTGTGCTGTTATAGGGGTGTAGGAACTCAACATAAGCGCTGCTGTTTCTCTGAACAGAGCGCAGCTTATGGCAGGAGTATTGGAAGGTGTAGACATTCCCGGCAGCGTCTGTTACGGAGTGAAGTGTGTTCGTACCGTCATCCGTGTTGTATCCGAAAGTGGCGACAGTAATGGCATCCTGTCCGTTATTCTTCTGCGTAATATACTCCAGTCTGTTCCCGGTACCATAGGGGTAGCCGTTGGTGGGCATGGTTCCGTCGCTGTGCCGGAAGTAAAGATTGATCGTATTACCATTGGCATCCCGGATGATCGTCAGATACCCGTGCACAAAGATCTTCTGGTTGCCATTGTCATCTTCCATACGGAAGTAGTTTGTAGTGTACTCTGTGATTTTCAGGCCAAGACCGTCTTCGTCGTAATAGTAGGTGGTGGAACCTGAAGGCTCGTTTGCCTGTTTTTCGGAGTCTGTAGCAAAATAGTGAGCCGTTCCGTCGCCGTCCGTGTATTTGATATAGCGCTTGGTGCCGGAGCTTTCAATCTCGTATTGCAGATCTACGTACTCCACCTTCTGCAGAAGATCCAGCTTCATGCCAGAACCCATGCGCATGCCGTATCCGAGATTCAGCGGAACTGTCACATTGTCCGGGCCCTCCCCCTTGAAATAGGAAGAGTTGTAGATCAGGTTGAGGGAGAACGGATTGACGGTGGAGGCATAGGAAACCAGCGGCGTCACTGTGGTGAGCGCACCGGTATAGTCGGAAATGTACGCCGCCCCGGCACGGTCTGCACCGAGGGCCTGATAGCTGTAATAGGGCTCGATGCCAGTCATATCCCGGTAAGAGACGACAAACATCGGGCCTGTGCCGGAGCCGTACCCATGGAATTTTGCAGTCGCGTAATATGAGTTGTTATAGGACCCGACGGAATATAGCTTGATTCCCGCCGCCCTCGTCTGTGTATTGCCCTCCTGATACCAGGCCTTCACAAGGGCAGTAATATCCCATGAGATATAGTGTCCTGTCGTAGAATTGCTCATGGTTGTGTAGTCCAGGACGGTGGAGGCAAGGGTGGGCTTGGTGTTCCATGAAAGACCGCAGATCCAATTATAGTTGCTTGAATAACCGCTTGGCCGGCTGCTGCTGACCGCATGAATCTCGCCAATGATGGACGCCGGGCCAACCGCTTGATAGTCCAACTGGCCCAGATACAAGCCTGCGTTAACAACCTCGCTGCCGGAAGGAACAGTGGGAAGCGTATCCCAGCCCACATAGATTTGGTGCTCATAGAGGCTGCTATAGGGAGTATAACCAAGCCACATGCTCTGGTAATGCGTATGGGTTGTGCTTGGTGCCCCGGAAACAACATAGGTGGCACCGATACCTTGGGCTGACCAGGAAACCTTATCAATCACTGTCGGATCGATGGATACAGGAAACACACGGTCCACTGCATTGATCCAGTCTTCGTCAGCGACGACAGTCAGCGCCCAAGAACCGGAAACAGTTTCCTCAAGCTCATAGGAAACATCTTCTGAAAAGCCGCCGGCAGCGTCAGTCATGTATGGCGCGGGGATGAAATAAACAGTCTCATTGACCGCATCCCGCAGCTCAATGGAGCCGTCGTCCATAAGCACAGGCTTCAGCCCGTCGAGATTCAGAGAGAAAGAGAAGCTGTAATCGTCAATGGGCTGGTTGACGATGATTGTTTCCTTGACATCATAGCTGTAGAGATCATATTGTAAATCCACATCATCAAAAACATTCTGATACAGGACCTGCGCATGGAGCTTCGCGGGCGTAACTTGCTCGGCAAGGGATAGATCTTCCATACCGCGGGTCTTTGCGTCGGGATAGCTGATCTCGGCGGCGGAGGAACGGTTGAAGGACGGAGCCTTTTCTTCGCTCGGAGCGGCGACCCCGTTTTCCGCATCATTTTCTGTATCAGCGTTATGATCCCCTGCAGCGGGGGCATTGTCCGCATGGTCATCCTCGCTATCCTCGCAGGGTGCAAGGCCCATCCGAAGTCTGTGGTTGCCATCCGAAGCGGAAAATAGCAGACCGGAGTGCAGATCCGCGGCGAAGCTTCTGGCGGCGTCGCCGTTCTCAGAGGTATAGAGATTGGCTTCATCTCTGGAGAGCGACAGCGTATTGTCGATATCCTCCCAGGTCTCGCCGTCGTCTGTGGTGAAATGTACGGGAGCGCCATAATCTACGGCAATATAGCTGCCATCATCCATGCGGAAGTGTTTTTCGTTTACGGTTCTTCTGTCGGTCATTTCACCGACGACCATTGTGCCGGGAACTCCGGGCTCAGAATTAACGCTATTCTCTACGGTTAATTCCGAATCGGCTTTCGGTAAGTCTTCTTGCGCGAAAGTCGTTGTTGGAAACATCTGAACGCAGAGAGCGAGTACAAGAAATAAAGCAACGATTCGATATGTTTGTTTCATGGTTAACCTCCGTTTTTGCTTAATTTATAATTGTTCTATTATTGCTTTCTTTTGAAAGGCGCGAAGGGTATTTTGAAGAAAGCCGAAACATACAGTTTGTAATAATACTCTACATGACACAATGGCTCGTTGCGCAGAAAAAGGGCATCTCAAAATAATATGTTTTGCATTGAAAACAATAGCTTCTCAGTCACTTTCTATTCTTGTGGGGCATCGGCAACGGTCCGAACTACACTAATTTAATCTATTTAATTATATTGCGCCTATACCTGGTTTTTCCATACCATAGTACGAAACAAATTTTTTCTGTTAACGGTATGGTGCTTTTCTTTGTCCTCATCTACCATAATGCTACTCTCAAGTATTGGAGGTGAGATCAATGAAAAAGAAAGTTATTGGTTTGTTAATTTGCACGGTTCTTTCCATTTCTGTCTTGTTCGGGGGCTTTAACGCAAAGGCAAACGCTGTCAACTACACATTTGCGCCTCTCTGTGATTTGCCAACCTCTCCCGTGGATCAATGATTACCTTCAAAGTGTTCTTGTTTGAACTTTATATAATGCTGCTTAAAGGAATCATTGCCAAGACCATCAGCGATGCAAATAGCCAGGCGGATAGACTCCTCTGCTAACAGATAGTCTTGCAGTTGGTTGCGCTTCATAAGAGCCCATGCCTTATTGTAGAACAGCCTGTCCAAATGGCTGCATCGCCTGGTTTCCCGAGAGATACGTATTCCCGTGTCACAGATTTTGATACATTCATCATACCTACCCGCAGTTCCAAGAAATTTTGATAGATTATATAGTACCATTAATTGCGTTCGTAGGATTTCCTCCTGGTTTACCATCCGATAATCATAATGTTTCTTTAAGGAAAACAACAACTCGATGGCTTCGTCCAATTCTCCATTCTCGCCTTTGCAATTTGCAAGATTGTTAATAGCTATTATTTCTTCATAGGAGAGGAAAGACGGGAAATTGTCAACGGTAAAGTTAGGACATGTCATGCGAATAGCTTCTGTAAAACGATCAATACGCGAAGAAAGGTCTTGCGGACCCGATAAAATAGTACGATAGATAAGGATGAATTGAGAAGTAATGCAATCGTTATGATCAGAGACCGTTGAGAATTTCTCTAATAAGGATCTTCCTTCATCCAGTCTGTTGTGAATGATTGCTTGACGTATCTTGAATTTTTGTTCATGTAGTTCCAAGGTTTTCTCCGTGACATAGCTTATATGTACGGAATCAGAATAGCCTAAACGTTGTAGAAGCATTTCGCTATGTTGTTTATTGGGAAGTCTTTCACCATTTTCAATCCTTGAAAGCGTCGGTACTGAACAAATACCATCTGCCGGGTCTTCTTGTGTCAATCCTAACGCTTCTCTCTTTTGCTTAATAAGAGGCCCTAATAAAAATATAGACATCGAAAACACTTCCTTTCATAAAACCCTCTATATTAAGACAAAAAAGCTGCGAGAATTGCAACACGTAATCGGCAACATATAACCATAGAATTCCAGGAAATACCCATTAACGCGTTGATAAAAGCGAATTCATTCATATACCGCTGGAAAGTAATTATCTTTTGTTTCTTTTGCCTTTTCCGGCAAGGTCTACCAATCCAGATTTTTGGAGAGGGACCTTGCTTATTTTTTTTTGCGAACTACGACTGCCTCCGTAAATTATTGCTACAGGCTATTATAATATTTTCTTTTCGTAGTTACAATAGTTAAAACTACGGAGGGAGGATATTTTATGGAATTGGATTATAAAGCCATTGGGAAACGCGTCCTAAATGCGCGAATTCGAGCAAAGATGACTCAAGAGCAATTGTCTGAAACAGTTTCTCTGTCTACCTCCCATATCAGTAATATTGAAACAGGCTCCACGAGAGTAAGCTTGGCTGCTATAGTCAACCTTGCAAATGCTTTGTCTGTCACAGTAGATGATTTGTTGTGTGACAACCTTTTTCATGCTCGCCCTCAATTTGAACGGGATATTAAGCAAATAATCGACAGTTGTTCCCCCTATGAGTTGCGGGTAATAAGAGGCAGTCTCAAAGAACTCTATAATAATCTTCGTGAAAATGAGAAATACTTTTGTGCATCAGAAGGCAAGTCTGAAGTTTAAGGTTGTTTTAATTTAGCACGCCGTTGCGTCCATCTGGAATAGAGTGCTGAAACAATTTGCGCCGATGACAGGATGCATTCGTGTCATCGGCGACTGTTTTCTGTATGATTGCCCAAAAGACTTTTTTGAGTTTTACCAGTGTTTTGCATATGCAATAAAACTATGGGAAGGGTTTGGCCCCATGAGAAAAAAGAGAGAAATCAACCGGCTGACCGCGGAAGAGCGGGCCTTCATGGAGAAGCTTTATGAGAACCACAAGAAGACAATCTATTACGCAGCTCTCCGGGAATCCCGGGATCCTCATGTTGCTGACGATTTGACGCAGGATTGTTTGGTGAACCTGATCAAAAATATTTCAACAATTCGGAAGCTGGACTGTTGCAAAATCGATGCGTATATTGTTGTAGCTATTAGACGGCTATATATCAATTACGCGAAGAAAGAAAGCAGAGCGACGCTTCTACCAATCGATCGGCCGTTTATTGCAGGTTTGGTTGACGAAAAGAGCGCTGAGATAGAGCTTGAAAAAGAGGCTGTTGAGCAGGATGTTGAAAGCCTTCTTGATCAGTTGTCTGAACGCGATCGATTAATCCTGCAATCCAAGTACATTCTCGGCCTGGACGAAGAAGAGATTGCGGCGGCAGTCGGCTGTAAGCCGAATAGTGTCCGCATGCTGCTTTGTCGCGCCAGAGAACACGCAAGGGCGATTGGTCTAAAGTCTGAGAAAGGAGATGAAAAAGGAAATGGATAAACGGAGGCAGGAACTTGAGGAACTGCAGGATGATATTCATTTGGCCTTGTTAATGGATGAATACGCCGAATCCATGGGAGCTGAAGTCCGGGCAGAGGCCGAAAAAGCGTTTGAAAACGGTGAAATCACAATCCCACAGGAATTGGACGACGCCTGTGCTTCGATCCTTGCGCAGAGCTCCAAGGCAGACAATCATAATAAATCGACAAAAACACTGGTTCGGTATTGCCTGGTTGCCGCAGCAACTGTCGTCGTATTGATGGGTACATTGATGGTAGCCCAGGCAGCGGGAATCAATGTCTTTGGCAAGCTGGCCTCTTGGACCGACTCTGTTTTCCGCTTCAGTTCTGAAACAAACACCCTCCAGCCCGAAGATAAAGAGGAGTTGTCTGAAATTGAATGTGCTCTAAGTGATCTGGGCCTTCCTACTGATCTTGCACCACTTCGCTTTCCAGAAGGATACGCAGTCACAAACATCAAGAAATCTGAAACAGAATACGTGAAGATTGTAGGTGTTTCTGCTGAGATGGAGGGGCAAATGGTTCAAGTTTCCATCGAGGAGCACATAGACGCAGGAATGACTGATAAAGCAAGCTGGGAAAAAAACCACCAGTCGGCGCAAGTCTTTATATCAAACGGCCGTTCTTTCTATATATTTGAAAATGAGCAGGGCTGGTCTGCTTCGTGGTTTGACGGAAGATATACCATTTCCCTTTTTGGATATACTTCCTATGAGGACATTTTGGTAACAATTCAATCGATAGGAGAGCGTTTAGAATGATTAGACGAATCACAGCGGGACTTCTTGCTTTTGTGATTATGATTTCATTGATTCCAAATTCAGCTTTTGCTCAGAGCAATGATGAAAATGACACAAGAGCAAGCAGTTACCTAAACATGTATTCTGCGGCACTATACCCAAAGTCAGTTTCAGGGAAAGTAGATGTCGCATTCGAAGTATTTGCGACTGGCAATATGGAACGTGTAGGCGTATTGGAAATAATCGTTCGGAATAATGATGGCACGATTCACAACATCATTTGGGGTTCGCTTTCAAACGGTTTGTTAGACACAAATACTTGGTTTCATGCAGGAGTTTATACGCTCAATTTGACTTCTGGAAACACATATTATTGTACCGTGGTAGTATTGGCCAGAGATGCAAACGGTGGTGACACAAGACGGATCACAACTAACCATGTTGTTTGTCCATAAGCAAACAGCCTACAGCAACTATTAATTAGGTATTATAAAACACGCCTATACATTGAATGATGTATAGACGTGTTTTTGCAGCCATAATATCCTTTGATTTAGGTTATGCTTCCCATTTTATGAAATGCGGTTTGACAAGAGATGTTGCAATATGGTAAGTGCTTTTGTTTTATTATCGGGAGATCTTGAATGAGATAGTTTTTCTCAACAATACCAACGATAGATCAATAATATCCAAATAAATTATTTAGCCGGGGTATGTGATACTCACTTGCTCCCGGTGGCGCATGCTCCGCAGGAGGCATGCGCATGGAAAGACAATACACCGAACAAGAAGATAGGCTTCGCGCCCGATTCACATCCTGGCTCACCACATTGCTTCGGCGAGCCAGGATCGATTATCTCCGACGATCAGAAAGGGAACCGAAAACAATAGCTTTTGATTCTATTGATGAATATCAGATGGGATCAGAGGACAAGTATTTCTTGATGTCGTCTGAGTTCCAATTTGAAGAAGAACGCCTTGCGCAGGCGTTCTTTTCTTTATCCCCGAGAAAAAGCGAAATCCTCAAGTGTTTATTTGCTGAGCAGCTAACAGTAGAGGAAACCGCAAAACGGCTTCATATCACAAGTGAAAACGTATACAAGGAAAAGAGCCGAGCCCTGGCCTCGCTCCGAAAGAAATTGAATGGCGAGAAGGGGGAAGAATGATGAGCTTATCTGCCGAGGAGTTCCGGAAGGTGTTGGAAGGAGCCATTGCAGGAAAGAAGACCGATATAGAAACGATAATAGACCTCTATCTGCCTCTGATCAACCGCTTTTCTGTGATAAACGGAGTAATCGATGAGGACCTTCGCCAAGAGCTAATGATACATGTGGTGCTGAATCTCTCAAAATTCATCCCATGAACCGCCCAATGTTTTACGTGAAAAGGAGTTGTCAGCATTCCTACGCATTTCAAGAGCCTGCGCCAATATCTACCTCCATCATGCAGTTTTTTCAATATTACATGTATGCTCTCGTATGTCAGCAAAGAAAGAGAATCTGAGGAAATAGATGGAAGATCAGACAAAGCAAGTTGCATGTACGTGGTGATAGGAGAGATTGATAATGGAAGAGTATACTGTTGTTGAGTGTACCGGATGAAAGAGTGAGCTGGTGGGAGATCGCTACTTGCCTGTTGGGATATGATTTGATGCTGCGCCTACGGATGGTACCTATCATTGCACAACTAAAACAAACACGCTTCTGGTCAAAGGGGATAAACAAGAATAAGAGAGACCTCCCGCCAGACAATTCAACACTGCTCACGGGAAGAACCTGAAACGCAACCTACGGCATGGATATTCTCAACTCGTTTCCGAAGGCGTGCTCAGCACCTATCCCACTCAGAGCGATGTACAGACAACCAATGCTGGAGACATTGATTCTCCAGATAGCAGAGCATAAAAGGCATTATCTATCAGCTCCCCCCCCAATCAATTAGAATAAGTCCGGCGAATGAACAGTATCCGCAATCACGCCAATGAAATAGTAAACAGTGATTTGATATTCAACTTATTGCATTCTCCCGCCTAAGAAGGTTTACCACGAACTTTTTGGCTGATCTTTTGTCATTATCTCCGAAGCTGTTGGCGCTATAGTTTTAGATTATGTGATTAGCTCTCATCAGAACTAACTCCCGGATTATTGCCCATCATTTGTCGTATAAATTTCTCGGAAGTAGCTTTTCGCGGGAGATTGATTGAGACATCTCGGCTGATTACACGAAGCCCCTCAAGTAGAATTAGGTTTGCAATCTTTGCATCGACAGCATAAGTTGTCCTTGCAGTCCCAGCCCCATCCTTCACCAACTCATAGGCAAATCTGAATTTTCCTTCAAAGATGGTTCCAGAGGTTACCTCATTGTCATCTAGCCAATCTGCTGCCTCACCGTCAGCAAAGCAGTCAAGAACCCATACGCTTTCATCAATGTCAACGGTAGTTCCCAAAGTATATAAATGATTTAGGAAAACAGCAACACCAGGTTCAAAGCCAAATGCTTTATAAACCTCATCTCGTAGCCTCCAGCCACCATATTGCCCATCAAATCGCACTCGTAGAATAGCCTCTTGGTTTTTGTATCTTTCGGGGCGTCGGACGAATTTTCGAAATAGTCTTGCTCCCTCAATATATGCGTTGAATGAATCAATTCCTCCAGTTTGATTTCCTTGCTGTCGCTGTATCTCTCTTGATACAGCTTGATAAACCTTTCCTTCTAATTCAGATGGGGAACTGAAAAAGTCGCAAGTTACCGTTTTTGAATTCTTGATCCGTTCCTTGAAAGCGACCAGTTTTGCCGCTGACTCACCGATATCGATCTCTTTAACACTAAAACGAACATTATCTTCATCAATTAGAAAAGCAAGTATTGGAATGCCCAGAGATTCTGCACGTTCATATTCGAGCTGTGTAAATGATTTTTGGCTGGACTCATCAATACTTCCATAACGCATACCTAGTGCACAGACATAGATCTGACATGACTTTAACTCCTCGTAGCACATGTCGAGTGGTGGTATCGACGCTGCACCAAATCGTTCCATCCCATAAGGTAAGCAATCAGCTTTATTAAGTGCCTCTCGTATTGCGTCTCGATATCGGAGCATATCTGTATATGTCGAGGACACAAACACTCTGTATGCAGGCGCTGGGGTTGTAGTTGATTTTTTCGAGTTTGCCATTTTTCTGACTTCCTTTCTTTTCTCTATATTGTTATAAATCAGCTTACCAATAGCCTTATGTTGCTTTCTTATATGATAGCTTACCCCAATTATTATAGACAATTAAGCTACTTATTTCGCAACAAGAGAAAGGCAAAAAAGGAAATAACTGCTTCGTCCATCAAAGTGTTTATTAAAGTGGCTTGCATAATAGTGAGCAATTCTGCTCTGCTTTAACGTGTTATAATACTATATTACTGCAAAAGAAATCGGATAAAGTCCTTTTCTCGGAAATGTGGCAAGGAGTATATCTACTACTAGCCTGCTTGTCTTTATTGGACTGATATAATATTATCGGTGCATTTTCCAGGATGACATAGAAGGTAAACGACGTAACCCATGTGGGATAATGATTGTTAACCAGGTAAATTGATTTTCCTGTCAGAAAAATAGAATGTTCAATCGTAGTTGTAAATAGAGACATCCCCATGCGACTCTATGCTGCATGTTTGCAGCAATGTATCTTGACAATTTCAAGCGCCTGATCGTTCCCTGGGAGCCGAGCGGCTATCTCTCCTGTGCCAGCAGGAGCAAGAGCACTCATGTGCGGACGGCAACCGCGCAACGCGACGACGTTCCCGTGGGGTATAATGATACTTCCGCCCAACGCGGCCCGGTCGGAGAGACGGGGAGATGAGTTTTCTATGTGCCCATTCGCCGGGCATCAGGCGTACCCAAACAAAGCACTCTATAGGAGGCTGTCATGTCAGAACATTGTTTAGAAACAAAAAACCTCCCCCTTGCGTACAAGGTGGAGGAATTGATCCCAATTTTGAGGGTTGGGCGGAACACTGCCTATGAGCTGGTGCGCTCCGGCCAGATCCGGAGCGTCAGAATTGGCCGTACCTACCGGATTCCAAAGGAAGCTCTGGAAGTTTATCTGCGAAAAGCGTCGGAATAAGTTGTAAATCAGCCCTGCTGTCGGTATAATATTATTGGAATATGCCTGCTGTATGGCTGGAAAGGAGGCTTTATGCCATATAGCAAAACCAAGCGCTCCGCACAGGGTGCGGGGACGATTCGCAAAAAGACTGTAAAGAAGAGCAACGGGAAGACCTATACATACTGGGAGGCC
>JAEEGL011602097.1_pt1 | contig 17355 bp, 15 predicted proteins | sample 9134231 | NCBI WGS metagenome assembly JAEEGL01 (sample SAMN16246548, study PRJNA631951) | gut metagenome | biome: gut microbiome; feature: rumen; material: fiber-attached | host: Bos | place: Iran: Karaj | collected 2018-10
AACACCCAGTCTGATTCCGAAGTCCTCTTAAACATCCTTGCCTGGAAAATTTCCAAAATCAATAAAGATATTCCTTCTCATGATGACATCTTTGATGCTATTTCAGGTGTTTATGAGGAGATCAAGGGCGGATTCTCTGTTGTCAGCGTAGTACTGGGCATCGGCATGATCGCCTTCCGTGATCCTTATGGTATCCGTCCTTTGGTTTTAGGCGAGAAGAAGGATGAGAACGGTAAGTCTCAGTATATGGTTGCATCAGAGAGTGTTGCTCTGGATGTTATCGGCTTTAAGATGATTCGTGATGTTAAACCAGGCGAAGCTCTTCTAATCACCAAGGATGGCGAGCTGCATTCACGTATCTGTGCTAAAGATCCTGTTCTGAATTCATGTATTTTTGAGTATGTATACTTTGCCCGTCCTGATTCTGTTATCGATGGCGCCTCTGTATATGCTACCCGTGTTCGTATGGGTACCAAGCTTGCTGAACAGATTAAGCATGAACACAAGGATCTGAAGATTGATGTGGTTATTCCTATTCCAGACACTTCAATCGATATCGCTGTTCAGATTGCTAGAACCTTAGGTGTTCCTTACAGACAGGGTTATGTAAAGAACCGCTATGTTGGCAGAACCTTTATCATGCCTGGTCAGAAGGAGCGTAAGAAGTCAGTTCGCAACAAGCTGAACCCAATTCCTTCAGAATTTGCAGGAAAGAACGTGCTTTTAGTTGATGATTCAATTGTGCGCGGAACAACTTCTCTGCAGATTGTTCAGATGGCAAGAGAGGCAGGTGCCAACAAGGTTTACTTCGCTTCTGCATCTCCTGAGATCCGTTATCCAAATATCTACGGTATCGATATGCCAACTTCAAAGGAACTGATTGCCTATGGACGTACAAATGAGGAAATCTGCAAGGCAATTGATGCTGATGCTCTGATTTATCAGAAGCTTGAAGATCTTGAGGCTTCAATCACTGAAGAAAATCCAAATCTGACCAGATTTGACTGCTCAATCTTCACCGGCAAGTATATTGTTCCTCCTGCAGCTGATTATTTCTCTGATATTGAAAATCAGCGCTCAGATGATGCTAAGGCCGATAAGGCCTGGAAGGATTCTGAGGGAGAGAATCTGGATATCTTCAACAACATCTAATACTCTCAGTCTTATCTAATAAAAAACTGGTATTTTAAGTAAGAAATACCAGTTTTCTCACCATAAAAAGGCATTTTCTGCACAAGAAAATGTAAAACCTGCACAAAAAATAAACAAAATTCGCTTTTGTTGACTACAAATTTAACACTGTGATAAAAATTTGATCAGATAAATTCTGATACTGATATCTGGGTTTGACGGATCTACCTATATAAAAGATCTGTTCTTAGGAAAATAAGGGGACTTTGTCATGAAAAAATTTGTAAGACTATTTTCAGCCGCAGTGCTGGCAGCTGCATTCTGCTCAAACGTAAATGCTGATGGCTTGCCTGATGGTTCAAAACTGATTTTTTCAACAGGTGGTGCCCAGGGTACTTACTACGGTTTTGGCGGTGTGTTAGCTGGTAAGGTAAGTGAGAATACCAGCACTTCTGTTACTGCTATTACTTCAGGCGGTTCTGCTGCCAACATCGAGGCAATGCTTGACGGTGACGCTCAGTTAGGTTTCGTACAGACTGACGTTGGTGCATATGCTTACAACGGAACCAGACTATTCAAGGAGAAGATTGATAACTTCTCAACTGTAGCCAACCTATATATGGAGCAGGTTCAGATTGTTACCCTTGATCCTGCAATCAAGACTGTTGCTGATCTGAAGGACAAGAATGTTTCCGTTGGTGCAGCAGGTTCTGGTGTTTACTTCAATGCTGTTGATGTCTTAAAGGCATACGGTCTTGATGTTGAGAAGGATATCAAGCCAACCTATCAGTCATTCGGCGACAGCGTTGATGCTCTGAAGGACGGCAAGATTGATGCTGCATTTATCGTTGCAGGTGCTCCAACCACAGCTGTTACCTCATTATCAACTTCAAAGGAAGTTCGTCTTGTAAGTCTTGATAAGGAACATGTTGATGCTCTGATCAAGGAGTCACCATACTACAGCGCATACACCATTAAGAAGGATGTATACGGAACCGCTGCCGATGTTTCAACTGTTGCTGTTGGTGCTGTTGTAATTGCTCAGGATGAAGTAAGCGAGAACGATGTTTACAACTTCCTGACCGGTGTATACAACCACTTAGATGAGATCAAGGCAGCTCATGCCAAGGGCAACGAGTTAGACATCAAGTTTGCTGCATCATACGAAGCAGTTCCTTACCACAAGGGTGCAGTTAAGTTCTTCAAGGAGAAGGGCATTACTGTAAAAGGCAAGTAACCCCGTACATCATAGACTAGAGAAAATCCTGGTTTTCTCTAGTAAATTCACGATGATGTATAAATAGAATAATGGGAATACGATGAAGACAGAAAAATCAACCTATATGGATGCAAACTATACTAAGCTGGAGGAGAACCCTTCAGCATTAGATGTTTCATCTGTTGTAAAGAAATACGATAGATCTAGTAATCAGAGAATCTGGACAGGATTGCCTTCTCAGGTGATTACACTTCTGTGTGCTGCATTTTCTCTGTACTGCATCTATGTAACCATGTTCAGTACTGCTATTCCAGAGGTTAGACTAAATATCTTTATCGCTCTGGTTGTGGTTATCGGTTATCTGCACTACCCAATCCGCAGAAACAATTTTGACGATAATGATGATGAGAATGATTCAAGATTCCACATCAATTTCGGACTGAACACCAAATCACATATCAACTCCATCCCTTGGTACGATATCGTGCTGATGTTTATGGGAGTTGTGCCTCTGGTATATTTTGCAATCAATGCAGAATCAATTATTCAGCTGGCTCTTAAGGTTACAAGCCCAAGAAATCCTGATTACTATCTGATGATTTCTCTTGCGGTTATGACCCTTTTATCACTGATGGAGTTATGCCGCCGCTGTGTGGGTATTCCTATCCTGTGCGTTGTAGGCGCTCTTCTGGTATATGCCTTATGCTCTGTTCGTTTTGGAAAGGTTGTTTACGATCTTTTCTATTCAACAGGTGATGGTCTGAGAAGTACCCCAATTGATGTCTGTGCCAAGTACATTGTGGTATTTATCATCTTTGGTGCTTTCTTAGAGAGAACCGGAATTTCAGCCTTCTTTATTGATCTTGCAAATATCATTGCCGGTGCTTCTGCTGGAGGTCCTGCAAAGGTTGCTGTTATTTCTTCAGCCCTATGCGGTATGGTATCAGGCTCATCCGTAGGTAATACCGTAACCACCGGTTCTATTACCATTCCTATGATGAAGAAGGCCGGTTACAGACCTGAGTTTGCAGGAGCTGTTGAGGCAGCCTCCTCAACCGGTGGTCAGATCATGCCTCCAATTATGGGTGCAGCCGCATTCCTGATGGCTGAGTATATGGGCGTACCTTATATTCAGGTGGCTGTTCTGGCTATTCTGCCTGCTGTGCTGTACTTTGCCGGTATTTATGTTTCAGTACATTTAGAGGCTAAGAAGCTTGGTCTGAAGGGCATTTCCCGTGAGAATCTGCCTAAGTTCAGAGAGCTGCTTCCAAGAATGTATCTGCTGGCTCCGCTAGTTGTTCTGGTAACCTTGGTTTCTGCAAATGTCTTTACTATGCAGTTCTCTGCTACCGTATCAATCGGTGTGGCAATTCTTGTTGGTATTATCAACAAAGATCAGAGAATTTCAGTTAAGAAGTTTATTGAAGCTTTAGAAGCCGGTGGTAAGAGCACTATTACTGTTGCTGTTGCCTGTGCTATGGCTGGACTGGTTGCAGGCTGTATCACTACTACAGGTCTTGCATCCGAGCTTATCGCTATGGTTGTTCACCTATCTGCAGGCTATGTACTGCCAGCTCTGGTTCTGACCATGATCTGCTGTATCATTCTGGGTATGGGCGTTCCTACTACAGCCAACTACTGTATTATGGCTGCTGTGTGTGCTCCTATCCTGACTTCACCTGCAATCGGTATTCCAATTATCTGTGCGCACTTCTTTGTATTCTACTTTGGTATTGTTGCAGATATTACTCCACCAGTTGCTCTGGCAGCTTATGCAGGCTCCGCAATTGCTAAGGCTCCTCCAATGAGAACCGCCTTCAATGCAACCAAGATTGCTATTGCAGCTTTCATTGTGCCTTATATCTTTGCCTTCAATCCTGCACTGCTGTTCTCAAATGTTGAACCGATTGTGCATATTGAGAATGCAACTCCATTTATGATTCAGTGTCTGCAGATTATGGAGATAGCTCTTATCTGTGTAACTTCATTCATTGGTATCTTTGGTGTGGCTGCGGCTTTGAACGGATATCTGTTCTTCCATATCAAGCCTCTGTTCAGAGTGATTCTGGCTTTGGGCGGCTTATGTATGATGGTACCTGGAATTACAACTGATCTGATTGGTCTGTTTGTGCTGGTTTCAATCTGTACCATGCAGCATTTTCAGAAAAAGAAAATGCTATCAGATACTCAGGATATTGACGAGGCGGAAGCTTTAGCCTCAAGATAAGATTTCCTTATTGAAAACCAAAATGCAGAGTTCTTAATCGATCTCTGCATTTTTTTCGCTGTATCTATTGGTGGGGTAATCTAGATTACAGTCCCCATTTTTTGTAAGTTTCAGGACTTAAATTCTTTAGCTCATCAATAACTACTACACAGTCCTTATGAACATTCTGCATTACGGTGACCATATTTCGGTGCGGAATAGCAATGCATCCTCCAGTGTAAGGTTTCTGATCGCCAACGCAGTGCAGGAAGATAGCTGAACCAAGTCCGGCTACACCAGCCTCGTTGTAATCCACATTAAGCGCATACTGATACTGGTACAGATAATCAATTAAATGCTCGCTGTCTTCCTTGTTTAGATCTGGATAGTCCTTAATGCTTACCATCTGATTATATCTATAGTTTTCTCTTGTATCTCCTGACCAGTAGTCGTTGTTGTCAACTTTTTTGTAAGTGAAAGCTTTACAGCCAGGATCATCCGCTATGCCAAATGCATAGTTAAAGTGGAAGGTGCCAACTGGAGTTTTGGCATCGCCTTCTTTTGTCTTTCCAAGGCCGTACTTGCCGATAAAACCTGGTGTACTGATAATCTGTACCCAGCTGCCGTCAGCTTTTTTCTCATGCATTGAAACATAAGCTGTAGTCTTGCCAACTCCCGCTACTACAAAAAGCTGCGTAGCCTGGTTCTTTTCTCCAAGCTCCTTTATCCATTCAGGAGATGAGGCATAACGAGGCTCATCAAAGGCAGGTTTCTTCTCCTGAGTTTGGGTGCAGGTACAGCCTGCAAGCAGGAACATAGAGCAAATTCCAAGTGTCAGAAGATTCATCAGTCTGTTTTTTCTCATAAGTAATCCTCTTGTTTGTTTTAATAACTGCTAGCAAAAGTGTAAGTAAATGTTCGGTGATCTTTTGTGCTAATCCTGAGTAATCTCTCCTGTCCAGGTGTTAATACCTCCAAACTCGTAAATCTGTGTGTATCCCATTGCTGCAAGTTTTGCTGCAGCCTGTTTACTTCTGTTTCCACTTCTGCAGTAGACCAGAATAATCTGATTGAGATCCTTTAATTCCTCTGGAGGCGTTGAGCAGATGGTTTCATTAGGGATCAGAATTGCTCCTGGGATATGTCCTCTTGAGTATTCATCAGGACGTCTTACATCCAGAATGATATGCCCATCGTTTTTCGTCATCATCTGCATAGCATCTTCCTGAGTAATCTGTGTATATGTGTTCATAGGCTTCTCTTTGGTTTCTATGTTTATTTTTGCAGTATCCTCTGCATGGACAGTTGCTAAGGTACACAGACCTAGCAGTATAGTTTTTAGGAAAGTTTTTAGTTTCATACTTGTTTGAGGTAACAGTTATTACCTTCAACCTCCTTAGTTTTGCGTTTGTTTGGATAATAAGCTACATAGAAAAGTATACTTAAGATGCGTGAGAGGTGAATTTTTACGTTATAAAACTTTGAAATAGGAGATTTTTCTTAATGGATTCTTTGAGACATGTCGATTAATAAAACAAAATTATTTGTTGGGTGGAGGTTAAGAATCCCTTTAAAAAGGATACAAAAAAGCAACCCTAAGGTTGCCTTCTAAGATGGTGCGTCGTAGTGGATTTATTAATAATAAGTTACATTAAATTCAATAAGTTAATAAATCGCTCTACATCTCTCTACAATTAGTCATACTGAAATAAACTAGACTCTTCATTGTATGAAGAAAATCTTCGCTAAAAACTTTATTCAGCGTGTTCAAGCCATTCTGCTACGAGATATAAAGGAACATTTACCATCCAATCTTGTTCTTTATAATCTGCCATTGAGAATCTGACCGGTTTTAGTTGATTATTTTCAGCGTATATTGTTCGAAGACTCTTTGATTTTAGGTTCTCTTCTGCCTTGACCTCAATTGGATAAACATTATAGTTTTGTATTACAAAATCAAGTTCAATCTCGGAGTGTTCTTTAGAATGATAGTAAACTCTTTTTTCTAAGGATTGTAATTCCTGTAATACATACTGTTCGGTAAATGATCCTTTGTATTCAGTAAAAGCATTGTTATTTACTAGAACATCCTTTGCATCTACTTCAGTCATTGCTCCAAGTAATCCTAGATCCAGAATAAAAAGCTTGAATGAATCAAAATCTTCATAAAATTTCAGCGGTTTTTCAACTTTTGAAACTCGAAGTACTTTGTATACTAGACCTGCATCGACAAGCCACTGAATTGCATTTTCAAATTCCTTTGCTCTGGCCCCTTTTCTTATTTTACTGTATATGAATTTTTTATTTTCCTTTGCAAGCTGAGCCGGGATAGAATCCCAAACCATATTTAATTTTGGGAGAATATCTTTTGGTACATGTTTAGAGAAGTCTAGTCTATAATCAGACAAAATTTGGCTTTGGATATTTCTAACTTCGAATATATCGTGGTTAGTAGCATATGCTTGTACAACTGCAGGCATTCCTCCTACATAATAGTATTGTCTTAGTAGATCAATAAATATGGAAGATAATGATGATAGTTCCTCCCATTTATGAGTCTGAATTGCGTTATAAATTTGGTCTTTTTTTAAGGCTAATAAAAACTCTTTAAAGCTCAATGGATAAAGATTTATCTGATCTACTTTTCCTACAGGAAAACCTGTGCCTTCGTGTAATCCTATGCCAAGAAGACTCCCTGCAACAGCTATATGGTATTCTGGTGCGTTTTCACAGAAGTACTTCAGAGATGTTAAACCTATAGGAATGATTTGGATCTCATCCAAAATAATAAGAGTATTTTCTGGCTTTATATTAACGCCAGAAATAGCTGAAAAAGCTCGTATTAGTCTATCTGTGTTAAAGTCGCTGAAAACAGCTTTTAGATCTTTTGTTTCATCGCAGTTTATATATGCTACTGATTCATACTCTTTTTCACCGAAATCTTTTAGAAGCCAAGTTTTTCCAACCTGTCTTGCGCCGTTAAGTATAAGAGGTTTTCTGTTTTTATTGTATTTCCAACCGAGTAACTTTTTATAGGCTAATCTTTCCATTTTATTTACCTCCTATATTTATAATAATACATTTTTGGAGACGAATATTATGAAGAAATTACATTTTTACTGACGAATGTAATAAAGAAATTACATTTTTACTGACGAAATGTAATGACAATGTAGCAGTGCTTACAAAGCGCAAAGTAATTAATAAAAAAAATGCTTACAAAGCGCAAAGTAAATAATATAAATAATGTGATTAAAACGAAAAGTATTTTGCCTCAACTTAATAAAGCCAGATCTACGATTTCTGCTGGTAGTTTGAAAGAGGTGAAGTAGAAATAGAATAAAAAAAAGCAACCATAGGTTGCCTTCTTAGATGGTGCGTCGTAGTGGACTCGAACCACCGACCCCCACCATGTCAAGGTGATGCTCTAACCAAGCTGAGCTAACGACGCAAAAAGTGGTTCACATTATAGCAATAAATTCAAACTAATCAAGTATTTCGTGAATAATATTTTTTAAATGCGATATAAGTCGAAAATAAGAGTATAATCTCTCTGTTCGTTGCTCTATGCAAGGCCTTGTCGAGTGGTGCAAGGATAGTCATAGGGGACAATTTCTTTTTTTTTATTATATGGAGCCTAGAGATGCAGGGTATGCATCGAGGTTTAGAAAATGCCAAAAATTACACTTCCTAACGGCGATATCAAAGAGTTTGATAAGCCAATCTCAATTTACGAATTAGCATCAAGCATCGGTCCTGGTTTAGCACGTAACTGTGTTGCAGGAAAGATTGACGGCGAGTTACATGACGCATGTGATTTAATCGAAAATGACGCAACTGTATCAATCATTACCCCAAAGGATAAAGAGGGTATTGAGATTATCCGTCATTCATGCGCTCACCTTTTAGGTCACGCTATCAAGCAGCTTTGGCCTAACACTCAGATGGCTATCGGTCCTGTTATCGACAACGGTTTCTACTATGATGTTGATATTGACCATAAGCTGACTGCTGAAGATCTTGAAGCTTTAGATGCAAGAATGCACGAGCTTGCAAAGACTGATTATCAGGTTATCAAGGAAGTTGTAGACTGGCAGAAAGCCTATGATACCTTTGAGTCTCGTAATGAGCCATATAAGAAACTAATCCTTGAAGAGAACATCGACAAGTCAGACAAGACCATCGGTCTATATCATCACAATGAGTACATTGATATGTGCCGTGGCCCTCATGTTCCACACATGGGCTTCTGTCAGCACTTCAAGTTAACTCACTTTGCTGGTGCTTACTGGCGCGGTGATTCTAAGAACAAGATGCTGCAGCGTATCTATGGCTGTGCATTTGCTTCAAAGGAAGAATTAAAGTTATACATTCAGCGTCGTGAAGAGGCTGCAAAGCGCGACCATCGTGTATTAGGTAAGAAACTTGACCTGTTCCACTTCCAGCAGGAAGCTCCTGGTCTAGTATTCTGGCACAACGATGGCTGGACCATCTACCGTATCGTAGAAAACTTCATGAGAGAGATGCTTCACAAGTATCAGTACATCGAAGTTAACACTCCTCAGATCATGGATCGTGTTCTTTGGGAGCGTTCTGGTCACTGGGATAAATATGCAGAGAACATGTTTACCACCAAGTCAGAGAACAGAGATTACGCAATTAAGCCAATGAACTGCCCAGGTGCAATTCAGATCTTCAATTCACGTACCCGTTCTTATCGTGATCTTCCAATCAGAATGGCTGAGTTTGGTAAGGATCACCGTAACGAGCCATCAGGCTCTCTACACGGTCTGCTACGTGTAAGAGGCTTCGAGCAGGATGATGCTCATATCTTCTGTACCGACAGTCAGATTCTTGATGTAGTTTCAGACTGTATCCGCATGGTATATGAAGTATACGATGTATTTAATTTCCATAATGTTGATATTAAGTTATCAACTCGTCCTGAGAAGCGTATCGGTTCAGATGAGATCTGGGACCGTGCAGAAAACGATCTGATCAAGGCTCTAGAGGCAAATCATCTTGAGTATGAGCTACAGCCAGGTGAAGGTGCATTCTATGGCCCTAAGATTGAGTTTACTCTTCATGATTCTCTAGACAGAGCTTGGCAGTGCGGTACTGTTCAGCTTGACTTCTCATTACCTGCAAGACTAGGTGCAGCTTATATCGGTGAAGATAATCAGGAACACGTTCCAGTTATGATTCACAGAGCTATGTTAGGTTCTCTAGAGCGTTTCATCGGTATTCTAACCGAGGAGTACGCTGGTTCATTCCCAACATGGTTATCACCATGTCAGGCTGTTGTAATGTCAATTACAGATGATCAGGCTGATTACGCAAAAGATATCGTAAGAAAGCTGGATGAAGCTGGCATTAGAGCTAAATCTGATTTACGTAATGACAAGATTGGCTTTAAGATTCGTGAACATACCTTAATGCATGTTCCTTACCTTGTAGTCTGTGGCGCAAGAGAAGCAGAGCAGGGTAAAGTTGCTGTACGTACCAGAAAAGGTGCAGATTTAGGAGCAATGTCAATTGAGGACTTGATCAATCTTGTAAAATCAGATATCATACAGCGCAAAAATATGCCTGATGCAGACGTAGAGATTGAAAAATCACGAAAAGCTGCTCAAGCAGATTAAGAAATTCGTTTCTTAATCATGGTCTTAAACTTATTTAGGAGTACTTGCTATAAACAACAACAGAAAAACCGGTAAGACTTTACAGAAGAACCGGATTAACAGTGACATTAGATGTCGTGAAGTGCGTGTTTTAGATGCTGACAATGAGCTGCTTGGCGTGATGCCTACAGCCGACGCATTAAAGATGGCTCAGGAACAGGGTATTGATCTTGTTGAGATTAGTCCTAATGCTGAACCGCCTGTATGCAAACTCATCGAGTATGGCAAGTATCTTTATCAGAAGAGTAAAGATCAGAAGAGTAAGAAACAAAAGGTTGTTCAGGTTAAGGAAATCAAATTCCGTCCTGGAACAGATGAAGCGGATTATCAGGTTAAACTACGCAACCTAATTCGCTTCTTAGAAGAGGGCAATAAGGCTAAGGTAACTCTGCGCTATCGCGGTCGCGAAATGGCTCATCAGTCCTTAGGTTTAGATGTTCTCAAACGTGTAGAGAAAGATCTATGCGAAGATAGAGGCATTGCCAGTGTAGAGTCTGCATCACGTGTTGAAGGCAGACAGGCTACTATGGTTTTAGCCCCTAAAAAGAAATAGTTACAGGGTTACAAAGTCCTAGTAATAGGCTCCTGTATCGTGTTTATATATATGCAATAATGCGGAGTATACAATGGCTGGAAAAGTCAAGGTCAAGATGAAGACCGATAGAGGCGTTGCAAAGCGCTTCAAGAAGACTGGTAGTGGTCACTACAAGTGCCGTCACCAGAACTTACGTCATATCCTAACTAAGAAAACCTCAAAGCGTAAGCGTCAGCTACGCAACATGGTTTGTGTAAAGACTTGTAACCTACGCGCAATTGCACGTCAGTTACCATACGCATAAGTTGGAGGATTTGACAAATGGCTAGAGTAAAACGTGGTGTTACCGCACATGCTCGTCACAAGAAGGTTTTAAAGGCTGCTAAGGGTTATTACGGTGCAAGAAGCCGTACTTACCGTGTTGCTGTTCAGGCTGTAACCAAGGCTGGTCAGTATGCATATCGCGATCGTCGTCAGAAGAAGCGCCAGTTCCGTGCTCTTTGGATCGTTCGTATCAATGCTGCTGCACGTCAGCACGACTTAAGCTACAGCCAGTTAATCAATGGCTTAAAGAAGGCTAACATTGAAATCGATCGTAAGGTTCTTTCAGATCTTGCTATCAATGACAAGGCTGCTTTCCAGGCTATTGCTGAGCAGGCTAAAGCTGCTTTAAATGCATAAGCTTACAGCTTCTGTATAAAATCTTAAATCCTGAGTTAAGTCTTAGCTCAGGGTTAAATAAAGCGCCCTTCGGGGCGTTTTTTGATTCCTTCCAATTCCCTATACAATTCCTCAATTTTCTGACTTCTTGTTATATCTGACAATAACCTAAAAATAGTAGCTACAAAAGCTATCAAAAATGTGACTCTTTATACAGTTTTAAATAAAAGATAGATTATCTTAATGTAGAGGAACTTCAAGTTACATAAAATAGTCTATACTTAGAGAAAAGTTAATCCAATGTGGTTTAACTAATTGAAAAATATCACTGTTAATACTCATAAATAATTGATAATTCAAGGTAATTAAGATTTATCACATTTTTAGAAAGAACTTCCAGAAAGTTCGTCTTTTTAATAAAGGGCAGGGATGAAAGATGATTTTAATTTGTTTAGTATTATCACATTTTTTTCTAAACATGAAGGCAAAGAAAAATAAACAACTTATTTCTTCTTATAATAAAGGAAGAATACCTTGTATTTAGGAGTTGTTTATGAGTATTCAACAGTGCAGGCTTATCTTTGCGGAAACCTTAAGGACTCTACAGGTTGAGGAAGGTGATCTGGGCGATGATGGTATGTGTCAGATGCGTCTGAAGTATGACTGGATGCCAGCCTTAAATTTCTGTTACATAGAGCATAAGGATTCTCTGCTGCTTTTTGCTGAAGCCGGATACATTGATACTGATGGAGAGATCGAGGTTTTGAAGGATCTTATGCACCGTCAGTTTCTTTTTAACAACAGTAGGGGCGTTACCTTTTCACTAGCTGATGACAGCAATGCTCTAACTGTTCAGCTGATGCTTGATGTAAGTAGCCTGACTGTTCCAATTCTCGCTGAGGCTCTTCACGATTTTGTTGAAGAAGTTCGTCACGCAGTCTTCAGAATAAACGATATTCCTGAGGATGAATACGGAGCAAACTACGGTACAACCTATACAAATTCGATAATAGTTGGATAGTTATTTCGGAGGTGGAATATGTCCGATCCACTTGGAAGCGTAAGAGGCACTGGTGTAGTTAATACAACCGGCAGCATTCAGAACAACGATAATAAACCACAGGGTAGTTTTGGGCCTAGAAGATCACCTCATCCATCAGATAGAAATACAAATATTTCTTTTGCGGGGGCAACTGTTTATAAAAATGCTCCTGTACCTGACAATTATAAAACAGCGATTGAAACAATCAGACAGCCAAAGCCAAGTAATACCTTTTTACATAAACTTGGTAGAGCAGCTCTATGGATTGTTAACTTGTTTAAGGGTGTAAAATCCTCCAGTACTCTTTCAACAAGAGAAAAGCTCGATGTTTTACGTAACAAGAAGCCTTCTCCTCTGCCTAACAATGTAGTAAACAAGGGGACTCCTTATTCTTTCAATATTGAGATGCTTGCCAATCTAAGCGGACTTGATAAAAGCAAAGGTCTTAAGTATCAGCCTTTTTACAACATGGATAAAGAGCCTGAAAAGAACTATAAGGACGTTCTTTTCCCTCATGGCGAACCAAGATTAGCTGATGTTAAACAGAATCCTGAACTGCAGGACTGCTGGTTCCTTTCATCAATCGCCAGTACTCTGCAGTCAGAGGGAACACAATCTATTACAAGATTATTCTCTCCTAGTAACACCCCTGGAAATGTAGTGGTGCGTCTTGGAACTAATCTCTATGACGTTCCTATGGGAAGAATTGCTGATGGCAGCGGCGATAAGTTCGGAAGTGACAGTGCTCCATGGGTTGTAGTCCTTGAAAATGCCATGCTGATGCATCTTTCTTTGTCTACTGAAAATCCAAACATAAAAGATCCTGTGGCGCTTGAAAACTATAAAGACGATATCAGGATGCCTCTGCGTTCTGCAAATCACGGATTGATAGCTCTGCATGGAGGCGAAACACAAGGAAAGAAGACTGTTATAAATGTATCTGGACCCCTTGACTCAGCTGAGCGAGGAATGGATATTATCGCTAAGCTGCTAAGTTTTGGAAAACCTGTAGTTATTGGTCAGACTAGTGGAACCCCTCTAAGTGTAGCAATTAAGGATGGTGTTGCAAACGGCCATGCTGTTACCGTACTGGAAGTTGTGCCTAACGGTGTTAAGATTCTTGATCCATACGGTCAGGTTAAAACTATTTCGGCCTCAAGTCTTAACCATTACGCTTTTAATTCAGTAAGAGATGTCAGTGAGCCAGCAGAAAAATATAACTTCATCGATTATGATGACGGTGGACATAAAGCTGTTGATCAGGGTGACTGGGTCGAAATTGAATAGACTACAGAGCCTCCTGAGTGAGGCTCTGGTTCTAAGTGAAAAGGTCTAACTGCTCAAAGACTGCTCTATGAGTAACTGCATTAAGTGACCTGTTTCAATTTTTTGAAAGAAAAATTGAAATAATTACAACGAACTCTCATTTTTTTAAATGTAATTATCGTCATACTAATTTTTTTATCTAAAATGAAGTTATAGAAGAAATTGCGGGGGGCTTGATTTGTATATAAAAAATTAGTTTTTTAACTGATTTTTGTATTTAAGAATAAAGCAGTATTGCAGTAACTTTTAATAATGAATAACTGAAAATAATGCTTTATTTAGTTTTTCCCGAACTTCTTTGTTCTTGCAGAATTTATCCTGGATAGTTTGTGCAGGCGTGGGGAATTGGATTAATTGTTTTTTTAAGTAAGGAAATTAAAGATGTTTACTGAAGAAGAGCTAAACGAGAGCATTGCAGAATTAAATGAGATCGAAGCAGAATTAAAGCGTCTGGACGCTCTGTATGATTCTGTAAAGGCACAGCTTCCTAAGGAAGCAGCTAATTTTGATACCAGAAATCTTCCTCATGACGCTATGCTGGATAAGATGATTGAAGAGGCTAAGCGTAAGGCTGAGGCTGAAGGCAGACAGCGTGTTGCTGTTTATGAGGATAAGATCCGTTCAAAGAAGGGTGCAAGTGCTCCTAAGAGCAGCAAGCCTGCTTCAAGACGTGGCATGATGGCATAATAGTATTTGGTTTTTGATAAAATTCAGGGGCTTTGCCCCTAATTTTTTTACCTTAATCAAATAGTTGATTGATTTTATTAAGTACATTTCAGGTGTCTTGCTATACTTGAAATGTAAGTATTGGTTTTAAGGTGAAAAAATGAATCCATCTGTAATTGAACTGATTAGACAATCAATGTTTCTGGTTTTGATGCTGTCCCTTCCTCCTATTTTTGTGGCATCAATTGTCGGTCTTTTATTCAGTTTATTCCAGGCGATTACCCAGCTGCAGGAGCAGACTCTGTCTTTCGGTATCAAACTGATTGCCGTATCTATCACTCTGTTTCTGGCTGCAGGCTGGATGACCGGACAGATCATTCAGATTGCTCAGACTATATTTGATAAATTCTATCTGCTGCAGTAGAAGACTATGGATCAATTAGTTGCCTTGCTATTGGAATCAGGAAGCAGAGAACTGGTTATCTTTGTTCTCTTGGCCATGGCAAGACTTATTATCCTTATTTCTTTTACTCCTTTCTTTGCACCTAAGATAGCAATGATTGTGAAGCTGCCTTTGTGTGTGGTTTTTATTCTGCCGGCCTTTCCGATATTTATGGCTCAGGCGGATATGCAAAAGAATCTTGAGTTAACCTCCTCTCTGATCTGCGCCCTGCTGTTTAAGGAGGTTGTCATAGGCTTTATTATCGCCTTTATCTCCGGTGTGTTTTTCTATGCGGCTATGGCTGCCGGTATGATTATTGATAACCAGAGAGGTGCGAGCCAGGCGCAGGGCGGTGATCTGCTGGATGAAATGCAGAACTCTCCTTTCGGCTCGGTGCTGATGCTCTCGCTGGTGATCCTGTTTTACTCCACCGGAGCTATTGTCTCTTATCTGACCTTTATCCTAAGCTCATATACGGTCTGGCCGGTATATGAGGTGCTGCCGGGAATTACTGCTGCAAAGGTGGCTGAATATGCCGGATATGGTCTGAATACACTGATGGCCACCGCCATGGTTATCTGTTCTCCATTTGTGATTGTGGCCCTGATGACAGATATTTCTCTGGGTCTTATCAATAGATTCGCCCCACAGCTGAATGTGTTTATTCTTTCTATGCCTATCAAGAGCGGACTGTGCGCCACTCTGATTGTGCTCTTCATTCAGCCTTATATGGAAATCGGTGAAATCTATCTGAACAAGATGATCACGATGCTGACGTATCTTACTAAACTGTTCTAAAAGTGTAGGAGCTGGATTATGTTTTACGAGGTAAAGAAACATAGCTTTATACCAGACTGGTTTATAAGCCTGTTTAAACTGGTGCTGGTCTTTACAGTCTGCTTCTGCTATATACCTGTATCCCATGCTGAACTGAAAGGGGAAGCCTGCATGAATAAACCGCCTCTGAAGGTGGCGGTACTCTCAGCCGGACTTCAGAAGAATACAGTTACTTATTTTACTCAGATTTTAAAAAGACTTGGTGCTGACGGTTTTGTTGCGGAGAACGAGATTCCTAAAACAGTTGATCTCAGAAATAAAGCTGAATACAAAAAATATATCTCGGATGGGCTGAAGGGCAAATGTCTGGAGTTTCCTCCTGAGCTTGGTTTATTTTATAACTGGGAGGCATCTGTCCTGAAGGATGCTATTGATGATCTTGCCTTAAAGGCTGCTAAAAAAGAGGTTGATGTTGTATTTGCCCTAGGCGATCTGGCAACCAAGTTCATGATTGAGGATGAGCTGAATATTCCGGTCATAAGCTTTGACACCAACTCTACTGAAATTCTTAAAACACTGGCCGGAGAGAAAAAGAATGTAGTCATACTGGATGATTCAAGAAATATTAAGGATGATATCGAGCTTTTCCACACCATGTTCGGCTATACAGGCTTTGGTTATCTAAGAGACAAGAATCATATCTATGATCTCTACAATGCCTTTGATGAAGTCAATCACTTTGCCAAAAAGAAAAACTTTCAGATAAAGGTCTGTGAAGGAGCTTTCTTTGTTCCGGATCTGGAGCTTTCCCGTTCTGAGTTCTCCCGCTGTATGGTTGAACTTTCAAATCAGAATATTTCAGCAGTCTTTCTGCCTGAAGTCGGCAATGGTATTGATATGGCCAATTTCTACAGTCAGATAAGACCGCTGCTTACCAAGAAGATACCAGCTATCTCCTATGATTCAAAATCACAGGTTGAGGCCGGAAGTCTTCTGAGTGTCTATGATCCTGATGAATTTACCCGTGCAGCCTATGCCGCGGATATTATCGAGGATCTGGTTCTAAATGGTTTTGATTTCAAGATAATTGCTGAAAAAAGGGAGCTCGCCGTACCGCTGTTCTTTGGTGTAAATCTTAAGACAGCTGCAATTGTTCAGTGGCGTCCTGCATTTGATGTGCTGGTGGCGGTAGATGATATTTTCCATACCATCAAGAGTAAATAGTTTGTTACTGGTAAAAAAATATATAAAGAGCGGTTTTTAAATATTAAGGTGTGTCCCTGCAGATGTCCATAGATCTGGGGCAGGGCGTATAAAGAATAGAGGCAGATTGAGAGGAATATGGATTTAGGCTCTTTGGCATATGGAGGAGTTTATCTTTTAGGTTTTCTTCTGTATGTGCTGCTTCCATCCTCTGTATTCTCCTTAGGACACAGGCTGCTTTTTGCGCTTTTTGCTGCAAACGGTGCCATTATCGGCGGACGTCTGGGCTATGTGTTTTTTTACGAGCCTCTTTACTATCTTGGGAATCCCATAGAGGCTGTTGAGCTGTGGAAGGGCGGAATGTCCTTTCATGGAGGAGTAATCGGACTTGCTGCAGGCTGCTACCTGTGTGCATATCTTAGCGGAAATGGCCTTAAGGCTTTTATGCATGCAGTAGACAGGGCCTG
>JAEEGL011827534.1_pt1 | contig 17355 bp, 13 predicted proteins | sample 9134231 | NCBI WGS metagenome assembly JAEEGL01 (sample SAMN16246548, study PRJNA631951) | gut metagenome | biome: gut microbiome; feature: rumen; material: fiber-attached | host: Bos | place: Iran: Karaj | collected 2018-10
AAAATAGTTGTTAACGCCGTCATAAAGATAGGGCGCATACGTGTGTGCATCGCTGATACTAAAGCTTCTTTAATCGATAGACCGTCACGACGTGCTTGGTTAGTATAATCAACTGCAAGAATACCATTATTAATGACGACGCCCATTAAAATTAACAAACCAATTAAGGCTGGGATTGACAACGGCATTCCACACAAAGACAACAACAAGAAAGCACCCGTAAAACCTAGCGGCACACAAATGAGAATGATAAATGGCATTAAGAATGATTGGAAAATTGCAACCATGACTAAATAGATTAACAAGAAACCAACCAACAAAGCCATCCCCATTGAAGCGTAACTATCCTGCATTTCCCCTTCAAGTCCATTATCCAATACAGTAATACCTTGGTCTTTAAATTGAGCATCTTTTAATAATTCGTCAATGTATTGATTTAATTTGGTTTGAATTTGGTTTGTATCGGCGCTGGGGTTGGCTTTCAGTGTAATCGTTGATGAATACTTGCCATTACCTTTTAAAATTTGTTGCACACCATGGTCATATTTTTCATAAGCAACCGCCCGTAAATTTAATTCATCCATTTGCCCCGCGAACTTACTTTCAATTGCTTGCCCAAATTTACCCAAAGTTTCAAATGCAGTTTGATAATCACTGGCGTCAATTGACATAGTTACCGATACTTCGTTCGATAATAAACCACTGGCCATATTAGAAGTTGTAATATCAATGTCATTGTAATATTGTTTGTCAAAATCTTTGAATGCATGAAACAACTTTTCACTGGCTTCATCTGTTGTCAGAGTACGTTGGTCTTTTAATTTGATTTCCACTGACATTTGGGGATAAATGGATAAAAAATTGGCACCGGTATCATATTCCACCACGCATTTTTCAATATCATCGCCCAAAGCTTCAATAACTTTATCGTATAACGGTTGTGCCAAAGTCTTCTTATCATTAATGTTTTGTCCGGCTGAATTCAATAAAGCCGAAACAGTTAAAGCGCCTTCGTCGGTTGATGGCATCAAAATAAAACCATTAAGCAACAACAAGGCACCCGAACCAACAAACAAAATTAATGCTAACAACACCGTTAACCATTTTTTATTAATAGCAAAACGCAAGACTTTATCAAAAGCACTGCTCATTCCTGTTGTCAATTTTTGCCAGCCAGTACGGACTTTCTGTCCCAAAGTTTGTTTTTGATTTTGGGTAATTTGAGCGGTTTTGGAAGTTTTTGGATTAATTTTAAAAGTCGACACAATTGATGGCAAGAACATAACCGCCACCACGAACGAACAAAGCAAAGATAATATCACAACCCAAACTAAATCAGTAAAGATTTCCATCAATAACCCTTCCAAGAAAAACATAGGAAAGAAAACACAAATTGTTGTTAAAGATGAAGCCAACATGGCTAACATAATTTGCGAGGCACCCTTAATGCACGCCTCACGCAACGGGAACCCTTTACTGCGCAAACGATAAATGTTTTCCAAGACAACAACCGAGTTATCAACCAACATACCAACCGCCAAAGCCAAACCTGACATAGAAATAATGTTCAAATTGATACCCATAAAATACATAGCAACGAATGTACCAACCAAAGCCAGTGGAATTGAAATGCCAATTGCTACTGTCATTTTGAAAGAGCGCAAAAACAAAAACAAAATTATCAACGCCAAAATACCGCCAACGATTAAGTTTTCTCCGACCGAGCCTACTGTTTCATTAATAAATTCACCTTGGTTATTGGTAATATCATAATCGAAGCCTGGGTTTTCGGCTTTAATTTTATTTAAAGTTACCACAACATTAGCACAAACTTCGGCAGTAACTGCATTACTTTTCTTTTGAATTTGGATACTATAAGTATCAACTAAGCCACTGCTGGAATTTTGCCATGCTTGGTTATGGTCTTGCCCCGCAAGTGAATCTTCAATGTTAGACGAATAAGTACCAACACCATTGGTTTTAGCAATTTGATTCAAAACATTGGATTCGAACCAAGTCCGGTCCTTCCCTTCGAAAGCAACTGTAACATACATAACTGGCAATAAAGTTGGATCAATTTTCAAAATTTGTTGTTCAAATTTAGCCCCGTATTTATCCGCACTATTTAAATTTAAATTTTTAAATGCCAATTCAAGTTCGATTAAATCAACAGTTGCATCACTGTTATATTCCAAGCTGAACATAATGACGCCCATCGATAGCATCGTAGTACTGCTGGTGTTTTTAATTCCTGAAACACGTGATACGGCCTGTGCGGCGGTATCAGTTAACTTTTCTAATTGATTTCCGGATGGCATCACTTCAGCTAATAATAATTCCGCCATAAATTGTTGATACGTTTCCGAAGTTGGATCACTCACGATACTCAAATAATACTTGGCAATCTGATTATTATTGGCAAGTGCATCTGTCCAGTCGTTACTAACAAGGCAAGTTTCAAATTCACTTTTATCAGCGATAAAATCATTTCGCTGAGCATAACGGACTTCTGTGTCTTGCAAAACTTTTTGAATAATTAATGCTTGCACCTCATCCACATGGGATTGATAGTAGGTCGCTTTCTCTTCAATTTTACTTTTCAAATACGCTTCATCAGGACTGATAACGACAACGGCATACGGCAAATTCATTGAAGGAAATAAATCGACTGACATTTTTGAAAAGGCGAACACACCCAAAATGATAATCGCCATAATACAAACGAAAACCGTATAAGGTTTTCGTACACCAGTCCCTGCGAACCAATTTTCTTTAATATTTTGATCTAATAACTCCTGACTAGTTTGCATAATCACCTATTATGATAATTACCCAGTATTTTGTCAAGATTATTTCGTTTTACTTTTGTTTTTTGTAACTACTTTTCCCGTATTCGCCGCAAGGGTTTCTTTAATGGAAGTAAACAAAGTAGCAACATTAGCTAAGTCATTCGGCACAATAATTTTTGTTGCTTCACCCTCTGCTAAAACTTTTAATGCTTCATACCCCTGTAAGGTTAAATAGGCTGCATCCGGTTTGGCGGCAACAATTTTTTCAATCGCTTGCTTTTGTCCTTCTGCTTCCGTCAACAAAGCAATTTTGCGTGCTTCGGCTTTCAGAATTTCGGCTTCTTTTTCACCCTCGGCCACCAAAATTTTACTGCGTTTTTCACCTTCAGCTAGTAAGATGTTTTCACGACGTTCACGTTCAGCACGCATTTGTTTTTCCATGCTTTCTTGAATGGCAGCTGGTGGTAAAATGTTTTTCAATTCCACTCGATTAACTTTAATTCCCCAAGGATCAGTCGCCGTATCAATAATTTCACGCATTTTTGTATTTACGGTATCACGGCTACTTAATGTTTCATCTAATTCCAATTCACCAACAATGTTACGTAAAGTTGTCGCAGTTAAATTTTCAATAGCCGACATCGGACGTTCAATACCGTAAGTATATAATTTAGGGTCAACAATTTGAAAGAAAACAACGCTATCAATTTGCATAGTAACGTTATCTTTCGTAATTACTGGTTGCGGTTTGAAATCAGCAACTTGCTCTTTTAAACTAATCGGCGGCAATGCACGGTCAATGAATGGAACAATAAAGCGCATACCAGTTCCCAAAGTTTTATGGTATTTACCCAAGCGTTCTACAATCACAGCAGTTCCCTGCTTCACGATACGAATTGATAATGAAAAAATAATTACCGCCGCAATACCGACAACAATAATTGCAATTAACCATGGTGTCATTGTCATTTTTTAATTTCCTCCTGTTTTTTGTTTTTTTGTTTTGTAGACACAGCTGTTTGAGATAATTCATTTGCCTTAACAACTGGTTTGACAATCATTTTGTTCCCTTCGACACGTTCAATAGTAACATCATCATTTTGTTTCAAATTAACTTCACAAGCCACTTTCCAGACCACATCATTAATTTTAATTGAAGATTCACCATCCACAACATCAGCTAACAAACGCGCTTTCTTGCCGAAGTTTTGGTCAACATTGGTCGGCACAGTTGGTTTTTTAATCCAGCGTTTCAACAACGGACGACCAACGCAAAGTGCCAAGATAGTTACCACAAAGAAAATTGACACTTGCCAGTAAATGCTAACTTTACATGCTGCCAAAATTAATGCAACCAAACCACCGAGCGAAAAACAACTGGCAAAAAAATCAACGGTAAAGAATTCTAATAATAACGTGAAAGCCATTACTACGGCCCAAATCACAATCATTGCAGTAGTCATATACTATTTTATAAAACTTTTTTGAGTTTATGTCCAGATTTTTTTTGCTGTAAGGCATTAATTCGTTCCCGGTATTGAATCGCCAATTCAAAATTTAAGTTCTGACTGGCAGCATTCATTAATTCAGTTAACTGCTCTACCGTCAAGTCATTTTCAACTTTATCGGTCTTAGTTTTTTTAGTAATGTAAAGTGAATTTTTAATTGAACTATAAACTGTCCGTGGTTCAATGTGATGTGCCTGATTATAAGCCATCTGGATTTGACGACGACGCGCTGTTTCATCCATTGCGGCTTGCATACTGGGTGTGATGGTGTTCGCGTACAGAATTACACGAGCTTTGGCATTACGTGCTGCACGCCCAATCGTTTGAATTAATGAACGCGTCGAACGGAACAGCCCTTCTTTATCGGCATCTAAAATCGCCACCAATTCGACTTCTGGTAAATCCAATCCTTCCCGTAACAAATTAATTCCAACGATAACATCAAATTGATCTTGACGAAATGCCGTTAAAATTTCCGTACGTTCCAATGTATCAATTTCACTGTGTAAATAACGGACGCGCACTTGGTTTTCGGTCAAGAAAGCCGTCAAGTCTTCCGCCATTTTCTTCGTCAAAGTTGTAACTAAAATTTTACCTTTACCTGCTGCAACCGTCCGAATTTCATTCAAGACATCGCTTACTTGGTGGTCCTTACCACGCACAATCACAACCGGATCCAATAACCCCGTAGGACGAATAATTTGCTCCACCACGTGTTTACCTGCTAACTCTAACTCATATTTTTCCGGAGTTGCCGACACATAAATACATTGTCCTAAACGTTGATTAAACTCATTAAAGTTCAAAGGTCGATTATCGTAAGCCGACGGCAAACGAAAACCGAAATCAACCAAAACTTTTTTCCGTGCACGGTCGCCATTGTACATTCCACGAATTTGAGGAATGGTAATATGCGATTCATCAATAAAAACTAAATAATCATCTGGAAAATACGAAAGCAAAGTATAGGGCGGCTCGCCTGGTTGCCGACCGTCAAAGTAGCGTGAATAATTTTCAATTCCTTTCACAAACCCCAATTCAGCCAGCATCTCTAAATCATAATTAGTTCGTTGCGTAATACGGTGGCTTTCCACGACCATGTTATGGTCGTCAAAAAATTTTTTTTGAACAGCTAAATCAGCGCGAATTTTTTCAATTGCTTCATGTAAACGCTCAGAACCAACCGCAAAATGCGAAGCCGGAAAAATCGCAATATGTGATAACGAAGAGATTTTATTACCTGTTAAAGCATCAACTTCAAAGATACCTTCAATTTCGTCGCCCCAAAACTGGACACGCACGGCAACATTAGAAGCATAGGACGGAATGATATCAACCACGTCGCCATGAGCACGAAAACTACCCCGCACAAAATCAACATCAGCCCGTTTGTATTGGTTGTTAACCAAACGCGTTACCAAATCACGACGATTCATTTCCATGCCTGGTCGCAACGAAATTCCCATTTTGAAATATTCTTGTGGTTCGCCTAACCCATAAATACATGACACCGAAGCAACAACAATGGTATCATTACGTTCACACAAAGAAGTCGTCGCTGCATGACGTAATTTATCGATCTCATCATTAATCGCCATATCTTTTTCGATATAGGTATCTGTTGCCGGTAAATAAGCTTCTGGTTGATAATAATCGTAATAAGAAACAAAATACTCAACACGGTTTTCTGGAAAAAACTCACGAAACTCGTTACATAACTGTGCAGCTAAAGTTTTGTTATGAGCAATCACCAAAGTTGGCTTGTTAACATTTTTAATCACATTTGCCATCGTAAATGTTTTACCACTACCCGTAACACCCAACAAAACTTGGTGCTTAACCCCATTTTGTACATTTTGAGTTAAAGCCGCAATTGCTTGCGGCTGATCCCCTGTCGGCTGATATTTTGAGACTAACTTAAAATCCATAATCTAATTATTTGAAACGATTCAAAATGATACCAAGCACGAAAGCCAAAATTGCACCACCAATCGTTAACCCAAGTTTCCACATTAGCGAGCGCATCATTTGACGTTTTTGTTGCTGACGTTCACGATCAAAGGCTGCACCACGCATGGTTAAAGAAACCAAAAAATAAATTTTTCCATCTTTGTTTTTCTTTTCACTTTCGAAATAATCATCCAACGCCAAATTACTCATGATTACATCTAATTGTTTTGCGGTAATTTCATATTTTGGCATTAAAGCAGACAATAATTCTTTGGGGGTAAAAATTCCTTTGTTTTCACCCTTGCATTTTTCGAAAACATAAGACATGATGCGGGTTTCAATTTTATTTAGCATCTTTTTTGGGCGCCTCCACGTCTTTAGGAGCAGCTACCGATTTAGTTGTTTTTTTGTCGCCTTTGACAGCACGTGGTGCATCAACGAAACGTGTCGCACGTGCGGTCTTAATGAAGTAGAAAATCACACCAGCCAATAAACCAACAGACAAGACAATCAAGATAACACCCCAAACAGTATTCAAATTAACGTTTTTGTTAGTGGCTTCCGCGTCAAGTGTAAATTCAAACGATTTAGTAACCGTACTGTTTGTATAATCGTTACGCATCTTGATGGTAACTTTATAAGTTCCACTACTGGTACAATTAAATTTATATTTGAAATCACTGTGATTTTTGATGTGTTCAACTTCACCATCTTGATCTGACCATTCACTGGTGCCAACTAAAGGAGAACCATCAAGTTCGACAGAAACTGAAACTTTATCCCAGTAATATTCCAAAACATGATTCGTGCTACCCGGCGCATAACCAGTTTTGTCGTCTTTGTCACCGTTTGGACCTTGCTCAATTAATTCTTCCATATCTTTGTTACCGGTAAAGAAGACTTTTGACATATCAATGGTTACATAACGATGACCATCACTGTCTTTATCAATGATTAATTTATTATCAGTTGATTCGGCAATTGCTTGATCGTTCTTACCATCATTGTAAGTTAAGAAACCTTTATTAAGACCCAACTCACCGGCTTTGGTGTTACCAATGGTTAAATTGTAACTTACGCTTGTACCATCGGTAGATTTATAGGTAATCGTATAAACAGCACCTTTGTATTCCTTAGCAGCCAATGTATAATTTTGTGCGTTGTATTTGGATGTATTAACTACATCAAGACCGAAGCGACCAGTTGGACGGAAAACATAGTAGTCGAAATCGCCACTGTTTTCAATTTTACTGGTTTTATCAGCGTTACCATTGATATAGCCAGCGCTGGAAACCAACATCGTATCTTCGCCATTCTTTTGCACAGTAATTTCAATATCTTTATCAGAACTAATATTACCAGCAATAATATTTGGATTAGGAATAGCAATTGCTGGGAAACGATATTCGGTAATTGTATTAGAAGTCGTGCTGAACATTGGTTCCAAATATGGATACAAATCTGCGCTGTCAATAGTGAAATCTTTTGTCGCACCATAATTAGCCAAGACAAATTCATTCAAAGTAATCGCATAAGCGGGTTTGGTTTCAGTACCGGTACCATTTGCACCAAGTTTATATTCAACAGTAACACCATGCGCATTAGTAATTTCTTGAGTCGGGTTACCAAGGGCACTAGCGTCGTTAACGTCCGCCCATAAGACATTTTCATCTTGATAGTCTTCACCCATTAAGATATTAATTGAATCACTAACTTGGTTAACACGAACATTATAGTAATCGACACTGAATGGAGTTGTTTCACCAGTCAAATAATAATCATAACGGAAAGTATAATCAACATCGCCACGGTTTGGTGTGAATTTATTGCCAGTAATGCAAGTTGGATCGCTCACACCAAGCAAAGTAATGGTATAGTTACCGACAACATGTTCATCGTCAAGTACACCTTGAGCATCATATGCGTACAAATCACGATTTTTAGCGAAATAACTTGGCTTTTTATTACCGACAATACTAATATTGGGATTCGGTAAAGTCATACTATCGCCCAAAGTAATAGTTTTATGAATGGTATGTGAATTACCATTATCAACATCACTTAAACCAAAATCACTATAATAACCACCCTTATTATCAACCTCAATTGTCGCAATTTCAGTATAGGTTTTGTCGCTAGCGTTATCTTTTACGGTTACCACTACTACCCAATCACCAGCATGACCCGGCACAAATGCCAAGTTTTCTACCATGAATGTGTTTCGTTTGAATTCATACAAACCAACTACTTCATTTTTGGTATTGTGTAAATCAAATGCTTTCAAAGTTTTATCTGATTTAACTGAATACACAGCCACACTCATTTGTCCATCAACAGCACTTGCGGACCATGTAGTTTGAATTTTACCAATCGTAATTTTGTTACCGGTAATGTATTCGTCGTCCTTAGCGGAAATATTACTAATGGTAATGGACGCAGTGCCGTGATCAGCAACTTGGTGGAAAGCGAATTCGGCACGTTTCCATGCGTAACCATATTGTGCAAATTCGTCTTTATCGTTATGCATGCCAAATACACCAGTACTGAAATGTGTATCAACTAAACTACCGGAAGGTGTAAGTTTCGCTTTCAAGTCGGCTTGCATGCCGTTGAAGTTACGTGCGACCGCGTAAATGTAGAATTTAGCGGTAGCATCATTAAGGTAACCTTGTAAATCCGTCTCATTAACTTCATCGCCATTTTCATCAATTAAATGATCTAAATCAACTTTAATGCGGGTAGCGCCTTTAGTGTAATCCAATTTAGCAATTACCTTAGTTACCGTTGGATTCATGCTAACCAAATAATAGTCAATTTGAAGTTCGTCATTACCCGTGTGTTTATCATTGAAAGCGGGTGCTGGGAAATCAAAGGTGCGACCTTCCCACAAATAAACATCACTCACTTGGAAAACATTACCTTCGTCGATTTTTGGTGAATTACCATCATTGTCAGTCGCTACACCGCATTTGAAATTTGATTCTTCATCAACATAAAAATACAAATCTTTTGATTTATAACGACCGAAAGAAGAACTTGATTCGTTATTACCTAAATATTGCGGACGTTTTTCTTGGACTTCAATGTGAATCTTGTACCAACCAACTGATTCTTTCAAGACAACAATGTTATTGTCACCTTGGTTAGCACCATTGGTTCCGTTAACTGCAAAAGTTACATACAATGGTTCGTTCTTTTGATAAACGAAAGTTGAGGAACTAGCCGCACTGCTCTTGATGACTGAATTATTAGTAACTGAATTACCATCGACATCAGTAACTTGTGAAATTGAAACGCTAGTAACTTCAATGTCTTCAAATGCTGTTGCGTTGTCATGTGGGAAAATTGCCGGAATTACCAAACCGTCACGGAAATTAACCGTCAACTTTTTACTTGAAGTTTCATCCTTGCTTGGTTTCGTAGTTGGCATTGCCGAAAAATAGGCATCATATTTATCAAGGTAATCATTGAATTTAGTGTCATATTCAGCAGGATAATTATCTAAATCATATCGATCGACAAAAGCAAAATTTGGATCAATTTTATCTTCGCTAATGTGAACACTGTCACTCCAATAACGAACGTAGGTTTTATTGCTGTCTTGTTCAATTGCGTCATAGTTATCAAAACTATCAGCCATTTTGTAGCCAAACAAAGTGCTGGTTTCAAATTGGAAACGATACCAACCCAATGCTTTAACTTTAACGTTCAAACCATCAACTTCAACCAAATCACTGGCAACACCGTTTTCTTTAACTACACCATTTTCAACAGTTAAAACATGAACATCTTTATGGTTCCATTTGCTTGGTTGTGTTGGGAATAAATAAGCTTGAATTTTAACAATCGAAGTTTGTGCTTCAACTGCGAAAGAATCATTACCAACTTTAGCGCTGTCGGCTGTCGGTGCAGTCAAACCAACGCTTGAATAATATGACAAACTGGCAACACTAGGAGCGGTTGGAATATTCGCAAAGGTCGCTTCCCCTTGGTTTACATTTTTAATTTCAATGTTAGTTAAAGGTAATGCCGTTAAAATTTTATCGTTGGCTTGGTTTTTCAAAACATAAGTAATTTTCAAGCTGCCGGTACTATCTTTGTATCCGTTCAAATCAATAGTAACATTTTTGCTATCATAAGTAACTTTATCCGCAGCAAAAGTATCATTTGCCATCGAAACAAGCGCACTCAAATGATACACTGAACCATCTTTCATGGTAATTACTGCATAGTGGTTAGTATTGTCGCCGGTAATCGTATCCACTTCACTGGTTTTACCACTAACACTGTAACTATTGGGTAATGGTAATTGTAAATTATTCAAACCTTTTGGCGCAACAGTGGTTACATTACTTGGCATACTGGTGCTATAATTAGTATCAGTAACAGTAACAACATATTTATCAAACAAAACATTGTCTACCGTATAAAAGCGCCATTCATATTGACCAACTTCACGGTAAGTATAATCACCGGATACAGTAATTTCTTGACCCGCATGACAAAGTTTCACTGAACCATTGGAAATCGTCGGCAATTCGCCACTTGGAATAGTCGTACCAACTTTAACGGTACGTGCTGGTAAATTTGAAATCGTATACGAATCGCCAGGATTAGTTACATCCGCAATTCTTAAACTGTAATTTGGCAATGCAGCTGCCACAGAGACAATTGGACTAAAAACGCCCATAATCGCCACTAACAACAACACAATGGCCGGTGCAAATAAATTCTTCAAACCTTTCTTCAATTTGTCCATGTTGATAATTATAAATCCAATTGCAAAGATTGGCAAGATATTATTTGCAACAATTCTTGACTTTATTTCAAAGAGTGGAATACAATACACACATGACTAACATCCTACTAAACCAAGACGGCAAATATGTTAAAATGGACAATGTCAATTTGTCCACCTTGCCAACCAATGAACGCATTTGGGTACAACTGACTAATCCGAATGAAATTGAAGTGCGTCGTGTTGTTGACGAGTTAAAAATTCCGGAAGATTTCGTTCGTTCCGCTTTGGACGATGAAGAAGGACCGCGTTTAGATGAGGATGATGACACTCATTACACTTTAACAGTTTTCGACATCCCAGTTATTCAACGTGATGCCGACAGTGATGCGCCCTACACCACAATTCCATTGTCGATTATCCAAAAAGGCAATTTAACTGTTACAGTTTGTTTACAAGAAAATTTCAAATTTCACGAAATTAAACAAGGTACATTGCGTACTAACATCTTACTGGATAGCCAAAAAATTACTTATCAATTCTTACTTGCGTTCCATAGTCTTTACGAAGTTTATTTGCGCGCAATTGATAAATCAAGTACGCGTTTAGAAAGTAAATTAATGCAATCGCGCGATGCAGATACCAGTCTGCGTGAATTAATGCGCTTGAAAAATGCGTTAATTTACTTCGCCTCATCTTTGCGTCAAAATGACTTGGTAGCAGAAAAAATGATTGCACAAAAAGGATTAACCGAAGATGATGTTGAAACTTTGGAAAACATCCGTGTCGAAATTAAACAAGCATTCGCAACCTGCAACCTACAACGTGAGTTAATGAACGAAACGATGGGTACCTATGCTAACATCGTCAACTACCAGTTAGCCGAACGCATGCGTTTGTTAACCATCGTAACAATCATTTTAGCTATCCCAACTTTGATAGCCGGAATCTATGGCATGAATGTCCGTCTTCCTTTTGACCAATTACCAGGTTTATATGCCTTTTGGATTGTGATTGCCGTAACCGTAGTAGCATGTATTGCCACTGCGATTTGGATGATTCCCAACCGCCACATCTTCAACAAAACTAAGAAAACACCTCGCCGTAAGCGACGCCACGAACACCAAGATAATCATTAAAATTTTATTCACGATTTAACAGCGCCCGCGCGTGCGCAAGGGCGGTTTCGCCACCACCAATAATCCGGGCAATTTCTTGTTCCCGCACTTCCGCATTTAATGGATACACGTTGGTAATCGTTTGATTTTCGTTCACATTCTTTTGAATTAGAAAATGTGTATCCCCCGCTGCCGCTACCGAAGCTAAGTGTGTTACAACGATAATTTGTGATTGCTGCGACAACGCCGCCAATTTATTCGCCAAAGCCACGCCCATTTTGCCCGAAATTCCCGTATCAATTTCATCAAACACTAAAGTCTTTTCGGGTTCAGGGTTAGCAACCGTTTTGACCGCCAACATTAAACGACTCATTTCACCACCCGAAATAATTTGTGCCAACGGACGAACTGGCTCGCCAACATTAGCCGAAAACAAGAATTCAACTGTGTCAATTCCGTTTAATTTAGGAGCAGTTTCAGTAAACTGGACTTCAAATTGGGTCTGCGCCATTCCCAAGTCTTTTAATTGTGTGATTAATTGTGTCGCCAAAGTACGTGCTGCCGCTTGACGTACTGTACTAATTTCGTGGGCTAAATGCATGACAACCGCAGTTTGTTCGGTAATTTGTGTTTGTAATTTTTGAATTGTATCCCCCGCCGAAAGCAACCGTAATTGTTCAGCCTTGGTTTTTTCACAATAAGCCAAAACATCAGTTATTGATGCACCATATTTGCGTTTCAAAGTTTTAATTTCATCTAAACGGTCATACACACTTTCCAATGCGTCTGCACTAAAATCCGCATTATCTAAATAATCACGTAAATCGATTAAGATATCAGTAACTTCACCGCTTGCCACACCCAAGCGTTCAGTCCAACTTTGCAGTTTAGTATCAAATTGTTGTACCCCAAGTAAACGTTTTTGTGCCGTACCCAAAGCACTATCGCTCGCAGTTAAATTATCAACAACCGCTTGTAATCCTTCCGCTAGTTTTTCCGCATTGCGCAACACTAAAGCACGTTGTTGCAAACTTTCTTCTTCATCTTCGGTTAAGTTGGCACGTTCAATTTCGTTAATTTGGTATTGATAAAGGTCCAATAAACGCGCTCGTTCTTCCGGATTATCCCCATAGGTTGCCAACTCGTTCTTCAAACTTTGTAATTGGTTGTACGCAGTTTGGTATGCTGTTAAATCAGTTTGTGCAAAAGCATCCAATATGCTTAGATGATTTTTCGGGTCTAATAATTTTTCGGTATCATGCTGTCCGTGAATATCAATCAAATGACCGGCAACTTCACGCAAACCCTTAATCGTCATTGGCTCGTCATTAACCCGAATTTCACTTTTTCCGTTTGCGTGTAATGTACGCACGATAATGGTATCATCAAAAACCGCCGTTACCCGAGCAAACTCTGCCCCATGGCGAATGGCGTTCACAGATAATTTATCCCCGAAAATAAAATTCAAACTACCAATAATAATGGATTTACCAGCACCAGTTTCTCCGGTAAGCACATTAAAGTGTGCACCAAAATTGATTTCCACCGCGGGAATCAAAGCTAGATTTTGAATCCGCAATGTGTTCAGCATTATGATTCCTCCATCACTTTTTCGACGTCATCAATCACTTCGTAAACTTTACCTTCGGCTTGGTCCAATTCTTTTAACACAGTTTTAACTAATTGTGCACCACTAATAAAACTATCCAAGGCTTGGTCAATGTGTTTTTCCGCTTGGATACTCTGCGTTAACTTTTCTAATTCGGCAATGGTTTTATTCATCGACTGTTACTCCTATTCTACCATCATTAAAGCAAATTTGCAATTTGTCTTTAGGTTTTAATTCACGTACGCTTTTGACAACTTGTCCATTTTTAGCAACCGCTACAAAATCTTTGGGGAACAAATTCATAAAACCTAATGCTTGAGTCCTGATTTGTTGCAAACGACTGGTCATTGTGTACTTCATTTGCGACCACAAACGTAACACAATTGCTTTTTGAGAAATTAATTCTGGAACAACGATTTCGGCGGCGGCGGAAGGTGTTGGGGCACGCAAATCCGCAACATAATCAACTAAAGTAAAATCCGTTTCATGTCCCACCGCAGCAACAATTGGCAATTCACTACCTGCAACTGCGCGTGCCACACTTTCCGTATTAAAGCAAGACAAATCTTCGTTTGAACCACCACCCCGTGCCACAATAATTAAATCCACAGTTTTTACCCGATTAAAATAGCTTATTCCTGCGCAAATTTCTCGTGCTGCGTTTTCACCTTGTACCGCAGCCGGATACAAAACAATATCGACTACGGGATTGCGCCGTTTTGTAACTGTCATAATGTCATGAATTACGGCACCGTAACGGGAACTGACCACACCAATCCGTTTAACCTTAGACGGTAAGGCTTTCTTTTTGTCAAATAAACCTTCTTTTTTTAGTTTTTCGGTTAGTGCTTTTAATTGTTCTAATAATTCTCCTGCCCCGGTTTTAACCAATGCCTGTACATTAAAACTAATTTTCCCCGCCTTTTGCCAGTAATCAACCGAACCACGCAAAGTTACTTGGTCGCCATCATGCACCGCACAACGTGATTTTTCCCAACAAACACAGGGAATTGCCGCTTCACGATCACGTAAAGTAAACCAAACGCCATTGCCACGAACCGAAGCACCCGACACTTCGCCTTTTAATAGAACGTTGTGCAACATTTCTTCCGCAACAAAGACTGATTTGATGTAATTATTTAACTGGGTTACTGATAACTCCATTTTGCTCCGTTAATTGCGCTAAAACACCATTCACAAAAGCACCACTTTGTGCTTCGCCGTATTTTTTGGCTAAACTTACTGCTTCATTAATAATGACTGGCACCGGTACATTACCGACCAACATTTCGGCTACCGCCAAACGTAATGCTGCCAAATCTGTTTGGCGCAGACGGTCTAAAGTCCATTTTTGCAAGTGAGCAACAATACTTTCGTCAATCGCCGTTTGTTCAGCACTGAATTTCGTTAAAAGGTCTGTAATGTATTTTTGCTCAGGCGCCGGTGCAACTTTACCATCCAAAGCTAAAGCCCAAGCTGTTTCATCTAGCACAGTATGTTGTCCCAAAGCAAAGATTAAACGGAAAGCGACTTCGCGCGACTCACTTCTGCTTAGTGCTTGCCCCATACTTTGCACCTCGCACGTTAATGTTGACTTGGTCAATTTTGTCATTAGTAAACTGTGTTGCTGTATTCAACACGGCTTCTTGGACACGGTAAGCCACATCTGGCACCGAATCACCGGTTGAAACAATCAAATCAACATCAACAATTAAATGATTGCTATCCTTACAACGACTGATTTTAATATCACCAACACCCGCAACACCGCGTACATCTTTTACCGACAAAGCCAAAGATTGTGGTAAAAGGTCCTTCGCAAAGCGCGTTTGTCCTAAGTATTCACCGTTTTCAACGTGTACAATTGTTTCCATTAATTATAGTTTAATATATTTTGCCAACGTGTCAATGGTTTGTTCTAACGTTAGATTAGAACTGTCGACATAAATCGCGTCTGGTGCTTGTCGTAACGGAGCAATTTCACGGTTCATATCTTGTTCATCACGTAATTTAACTTGTTGCATAACTTCCAACAAAGACACATTTTCACCTTTGGCATCTAAATCCGCTTTACGTCGCGCCGCTCGGACTTCTAACGATGCCGTTAAGTAAAACTTGTAATCGGCATTGGGGAGAACTACCGTACCAATATCGCGACCTTCTAAAATGTAATTACCTTGTGAAGCTACGACTGCAATTTGATGATTAACATAATCACGTACTCCGGCATAGGCGGCAACGATTGGGACAGCAATACTTACCCGATTATCACGAATTCTTCCAGTAACATCTTGCCCCTGTGTAGAAACACGAATGTCATGATTTTCAGCAACATACAAACGCAAATTAATTTTGTTCAAATTCATAAGAATGGCTTTTTCGTCATGCAAATCAATTTGATGATCTAATAAAAACAGAGTTACCGCACGGTAAGCTGCCCCGGTATCTAAAGCCGGAATTCCCAACCTTTGCGCTAATCCTTTCGTAACTGCCCCTTTACCACTGGCCACTGGTCCATCAATTGCAATGTTAATACTCATAATTTAATTCCTGCCTTTTGCAAAGCATCCAATGCTTCACCTTTTAATAAATCTAATTTTAATGGTGTCAAAGTAATGTAACCTTGTTTCAACCAATATAAATCGCCTTTTTGCTCGTAGGCATCCAAACCAAATTCACGCAACGGATTTTTCATCCAAGCAAAAGTCGAACCAAATGGATTAACTTCAATTTCATATTCATTATCTAGCAAACCATCGGTCAATGGGGCCGGCATAATTTGTCGTGTTTTAATTTTGGCTGGGAAGTTAACATTCAAAACTCCGTAATCAGGAATTCTGGCAGCCAAATAGTTTAGTTTATGACGAATAAAGCGTGCCACGTGTCGATAAGCACGTTCTTTTTTCTCGTTGGCAATTGTTGCACTAATAGCCATACTCTTAATTCCCTGAATAGCACCTTCGACTGCAGCCGAAACTACCCCACTGGTATAAATCATATTACCGTGATTATTGTTAAAATCAATCCCCGAAATAATCAAATCCGGTTTATCAAGTAATAATTTATCCAAAGCCAAAGCCACACAGTCGCACGGAGTACCGTCGACTGACCACATTTTAATGTTGTCTAAAACAAACCATTGTTGTGCGTGCAACGGACGTTGGTCAACGGTCAGTGCATGTCCTGCTCCGACTTGTTGAGTTAATGGTGCCACAATACAAACACGGTGGTCTTTGCATAATTCTTTGGCCAAAGCCACAATTCCGGGATGAAAACAACCAGCTTCATTCGTAATTAAGATTTTCACCTTACACCTCCCTGTTTCATTTCCGATAACCATGCCGTATCCGTACAGTTATAAGTTAATGGTGCCATAATGATGTAATTTTTCTTAAAGTAAGCCATGCCAGCCGTTGGAGGAACAACAGTCTTTGTCGCACTATCACGTTCAACCAATTGTGCCCAATAGTACTTGTTACCTTTACAATCCACTTTTTCTAAATAGCGTGTCATCTTGGTGAGATTATCCATGGAAGAAATTCCTACGCCTTGGTAATCATCATACTTTTTAACGATAGGCAAAGTAATATTTAAGAATGTATCAGTTGGTAATTTGGCTTTGGCAAATTTTTCAACATTTTTA
>JAEEGL010072307.1_pt1 | contig 17354 bp, 16 predicted proteins | sample 9134231 | NCBI WGS metagenome assembly JAEEGL01 (sample SAMN16246548, study PRJNA631951) | gut metagenome | biome: gut microbiome; feature: rumen; material: fiber-attached | host: Bos | place: Iran: Karaj | collected 2018-10
TCCGTGCGCGAGATGATATCATTTTTTCGCGAGTACCCAAAGCCAAAACATTTAATTCGAAAAAGTATATCATATAGAAAAGTTAGATATGGAGCAGGCAGGATAGCCGCTGGATTTTGACGACAGTGCATTTTGGGAGTAGAATAATAATCAGGAAAAAGGATCTGCAGATCAGACAAAATTCATGAAGATCGATGGAAGATGTCAATGAAGAAAAAGAATAATGCAAAGAGTGAAAACCAGATACTTGAAAAAACGATCAGGATCATGGATGAGCGCAGAAAGCCTCCGAAGATTACATTTGTAATCCTGTTGATGGCGTACATTATTCTTTCCGTCGCGGTAAGAATTACCTCCGGTTCGCAGAAGGTCATCATGGTCGGATCAAATACCATTCCGTTACTGACCTTTACAGGCGTATTTTCAACCGTTTCCAATCTGTGCGTAATCCTGATGGTTGTCTTTTGTGAGAAAGCAGGATTTATAGCTTCTCTTATTGTTCTTTTGCTGCAGTATCCTATGATACTTCAGGGGATAATTTTACGGCGCAATTATGCAAGTATTCCGGGATTGTTCGGGAATCTGCTGACTCTCGTTGTCGTTATAGTCATATATCTGAATAACAGAAGGATAGAAAAGTACCAGTCAAATCTGAGGGAGCAGGCAACAACGGATCTTCTTACCGGACTGCCCAACACCTTTGCGGGTACCGAGCTTATAGCAGATCTGGTGAAAAATAACAAACCCTTCGCAGCGGTTTCCATAGATATCGACGGCCTCAACAGTATCAACAATTCAATGGGATTTGATATGGGCAACAAGGTCCTGATTGAGATCAGTTCCCGCTGGAAAAAGATAGTGAACGAAGGCGTGACAAGTACACTTGACTTTATTTCGCGAATAAGCGGGGATGAGTTCTCTCTGGTTATCCGCAATTATTACTCCGAGAAAGAGATAGAAACCACTATCAGACAATATGTGGAAGCCGTCATAAGGAAGATCAGCATAGAGGGGTATGATTTTTCCATGACTGCAAGCTTCGGATATGCAGTATTTCCCACTGATGCAGACGATCTCGATTCGCTGATCTCTTATTCCTATGCGGCAATGAAAGAGATAAAACGCTTAAACAACGGTGAACATATCCTGCATTTTTCCTCTGATATGCTTAATTTCCGGGATCAGCTTGCCATAGACAATAAGGTGAGGGATGCACTTGAAAAGGACCTTATCTATTTCAATCTCCAGCCCCAGTATGATATTTCGCACAAACTACGCGGTTTCGAGGCACTGGCCCGTATGAAGGACAGTGAAGGAAATAACATAAGACCGGATCAGTTCATCCCGGCTGCCGAAAGACTGGGACTAATAAGTAAAGTGGACATGGAGGTCCATAAAAAGGTGGCTTCGTTTTTCAGTAAGCTTCTTAAGAAAACGGGAGCGGATATCACAATAAGCATCAATGTGTCGGTAAAGCATATGATGAAGAGTGACTTCATGGCTGAGATCCGCAATTTTATTGAAAACTGCGGCATACCTGCCTCACAGATAGAGCTTGAGATCACGGAATCCGTTTTGATAGAATCCGCGGAAAAAACCGCACGCAACATTACCGAGCTTAAGGGTATGGGCGTAAATATCGCGATCGATGATTTCGGAACGGGATATTCGTCATTAAGCTACCTTAACAGTTTTCCGTCGGATGTCCTTAAGATCGACAAATCCTTTATCGATAAAATGAACGAAAGCTCCACTTCCGAGAAATATGTGGAAGCGATCATTTCGCTGGCGCATGTCATGGATCTTGAGGTTGTTGCGGAGGGCGTGGAAGAAGAAGAACAGCTTGAAACTCTTCGCAGGATCAATTGCGATTACATTCAGGGATATATCTGGGGCAAACCCCTGCCTAAGGAAGAGGCGGAAGAACTGGTGATGGGAATATACGGCCCGGAACACTGAGAAAGAACGTCTACTTGTTAAATAATGTTCACAAGTGTATAATTCCACTAAGTGCTTTTAATACGGAGGTTTTTTATGGCAAAGAGATCGACTGATGATAAAACAAAGGTATATACGCTCGATTCGAGGACGACAGGCGAGGTTAAGATAGCGGATGATGTCGTATCTTCCATAGCTGCACTTGCGGCCAGGGAGGTAAAGGGTTTTGATGAGCTCGAGGGGAATTCCATTAGACTTATGAATTCCGTTAAGGCAAAGCAGCCCATAGGAGTAAGGGTCGATGTTGTCAACAACATGGTCCGTGTTGACATGATCGCAAAGCTTAAATACGGTTACGGCGTAAGAGCGACCTGCTCACAGATACAGGAAAAGGTAAAAGCTGCCATTGAAAATATGACGGGACTTAAGGTTACCGACATTAATATAAGGGTGGCCGGAGTCAATACCGAGGCAAGGGAATAAGCCATGCTTGGAAGAAGCGCTCTCAGAGAAAAGGTTTTTGTGCTTCTGTTTGAGGCGGAGTTTAACGATCCGGAAGAAATGCCGGAACAGGCAAAGCTTTATCTGAAGGAGTCACTGACGCCGGTTGATGATGAAAGTGCCGCATATATCGAGGAGCGCTTTAAGGCTGTTAAGGAAAAGCAGGAAGAGGAAGATGAGCTCATAGCAGGAGTCAGCAGCGGCTGGAGTATAGACCGCATCGGAAAGATCGAGCTTTCGATTCTTCGTCTTGCGGTGTATGAGCTTAAATTTGATGATTCAATACCTACAGGCGTTGCCATAAACGAAGCGGTGAATCTTGCAAAGAAATACGGACAGGACGGAGCCGGTGCTTTCATAAACGGAATCCTTGCCAACTTTGCGTCCTGATACGGTGCAGAATCGGGATCTGTTGATAGATGGGTAAGGTATATTCGGTAAGTCAGATCAATTCATATATAAAAGGGCTTATGAGGGATGATGCCCTCCTTAGCCGTCTTGAGCTTAAAGGCGAGCTTTCTAATGTAAAATACAATTCTTCCGGTATCATTTATTTCACACTCAAGGATAAGAATGCTTCAATCTCGGGTGTTATGTTTTCAGCCGATGCATATACTCTGAAATTCCGGCTTGAAGAGGGCATGGAGGTTGTGGTGACCGGAAGCATCAGTGTTTACGAAAAGTCCGGAACCTATCAGATTTATGCCAGGAACATCAGAAGAGAAGGCAGCGGTCTGTTGTATGAAAATTTTCTTAAGCTTAAAAATGAGCTTGAGGAAATGGGAATGTTTGATGCCGGCTATAAGCAGGAGATACCTCCGTATGTTATGAGGCTCGGCGTGGTCACAGCTTCCACGGGAGCCGCTGTAAGGGATATAATAAACATAGCAAAGAGAAGAAATCCGTTTATTGAGATATTTGTATATCCGGCAAAGGTGCAGGGTGAGGGAGCCGCAGAGAGTATCGTAACGGGAATAAAGGCTCTGGACAGCTTCGGGGTGGATGTTATAATAGCAGGCCGCGGCGGCGGTTCCATAGAGGATCTGTGGGCATTTAACGAAGAAATAACTGCAAGGGCGATATTTGACTGTAAGACCCCGATTATATCCGCGGTAGGCCATGAGACGGACACGACGATAGCCGATTTTGCGGCGGATCTAAGGGCGCCTACTCCTTCCGCGGCAGCGGAGCTTGCGGTATTTGACTATTCGGAATTCGAAGACACTCTTTCGGATTACAGATTTACTCTTAAGGACGAAATTTACGAAAAAATACAGAGCTTAAGACAGAGGCTGGAAAACTGTAAGCTTAAGTTAAATAAGCTGAATCCGGTATATGATACGGCACAGAAAAGGATAAGACTGGACGGACTTGAAAATGACCTGCACTCGTCAATGCGTCTGGCACTTCAAAAGAGCAGGTCAAAATGTCTTCTTTATAAAGAAAGACTGAATTCCTTCGCGCCGGAAAACAGACTTAAAAAGGGATTTGCCTATGTTGAGGACGGCAGCGGGAAACCTTTGGTTGACATAAATCTGTTAAAAACCGGAGATTCTCTAAAGCTTATCATGAAAGACGGAAAGGTGTATACTGATGTCAGGGAAATCGAAAAAAACCAACCCGGAAGAAAATGAAATGAGCATAAACGAGTCCTTTGAATTTCTGGACAGCCTTCTTGAAAAACTCCGTGAGGAGGAGCTCCCTCTGGAGGAGTCCTTTGCGCTTTATGAGCAGGGGATGAAGGTCGTTAAGCAGTGCTCGGAAAAGATAGATGCCGTTGAGAAAAAGGTGAAGGTCATCGATGCGGACGGAAACCTGAGTGACCTCGATTAAACCATGTATATTGAAAAGATAAACAGGGAAAACGATATAAAGGAAATTCCAAGTGAAGATCTCCCTGCCCTGGCAGAAGAGATCAGGCAGTTTCTCATTGAAAAGATCAGTGTGACCGGAGGACATCTCGGCTCAAATCTGGGAGTGGTCGAGCTTACCATGGCACTGCATCTTTCTCTTAATCTGCCAAAGGATAAGATAATCTTTGATGTGGGGCACCAGTCCTATACCCATAAGCTTCTGACCGGAAGAAGAAAGGATTTTGACGAACTCAGGAAATACGGAGGCTTAAGCGGCTTTCCGAAGCGGAGAGAGAGTAACTGCGATCCCTTTGAGACCGGACATTCCTCAACTTCCATATCCGCAGGACTCGGACTTGTCAGAGCCAGAGAGCTTAACGGTGAAGATTACCGTGTTGTCTCAGTCATTGGTGACGGCGCCCTGACAGGGGGCATGGCCTATGAAGCCCTGAACAACGCTTCAAAGCTTAAGTCCAATTTTATAATCATATTAAACGACAACGATATGTCCATATCGGAAAATGTGGGCGGAATATCCTCCTATCTGCAGAGTATCCGTACAGCTGAAGGGTATCAGAATTTCAAGCTGGGACTGGAGGATTTTCTCCTTAAAAACATGCCGAAAAAGGGCGAGCGCGTGGTGGATTCCTTAAAGCGTTTCAAGAGCTCCTTTAAACAGCTCATCGTTCCGGGCATGTTCTTTGAAGATATGGGAATAACCTATCTGGGACCTGTTGACGGCCATAACATAAGGGCTGTCAGAAGAGCCATAGACGAGGCGAAAAACATACGCCACTGTGTACTGATCCATGTGTGCACGAAAAAGGGAAAGGGCTATGAGCCGGCGGAAAGGCATCCTGCGAGATTCCACGGTGTGGGTCCTTTTGATATTGAAACCGGAGTGCCTAAAAAGCAGGGAAAAGCAAGCTATACGGATGTTTTTTCCACAGTCATGATAAAGCTTGCGGCAAGAAACGACAAGATAGTTGCGATAACCGCAGCCATGCCTGACGGTGTTGGCTTAAAGCGTTTCAGGAACATATACCCCGACAGATTTTTTGATGTGGGGATAGCGGAGGAACACGCCGTAACCTTTGCGGCGGGACTTGCAGCGGGGGGATTAAGGCCGGTGGTTGCGATATATTCCTCCTTCCTTCAAAGAGCCTATGACCAGATACTGCATGATGTATGCATACAGAACCTGCCGGTGATCTTTGCGATAGACAGGGCAGGGATAGTGGGTGCGGACGGCGAGACCCACCAGGGCATCTTTGATATTTCCTACCTGTCCTCCATTCCAAATATGCACATCTGCGTTCCGAAGAATAAATGGGAGCTTTCGGACATGATGAAGTTTGCGGCCGAGATCTGCATTCCGGTCGCGATCAGGTATCCGAGGGGTGAGGCCTACGACGGACTTAAAGATTTCAGGGCACCCATAGAATACGGAAGAGCCGAGATGATCTATGATGAAGAGGATATAGCGCTGTTTGCCCTGGGGTCAATGGTAAAGACCGGAGAAGAGGTAAGGCAGAAGCTTAAGGAAAGGGGCTTTTCCTGTTCTCTTATAAATGCGCGCTTTGCAAAGCCCATCGATGAGGAAGCCGTTACTAACGCGGCCTTAAAGCACAGGCTTATTGTTACCATGGAAGAAAATGTGCTGACCGGCGGATACGGTGAAAAGGTTCTGGAATTTAAGGAAAGAGCAGGCCTTGATACGGAAATATTAAACATCGCAGTGTGGGATGATTATGTGGAACACGGCAATCCCGATGTGCTTAAAAAAGAGCTGGGGATTGACAGTGACGGGGTGGTTTCCCGAATCCTCAGTAAACTTGAGGGGATGAAATAAAAAAAAGGTTGACATAAAATGGCAAAAGAAAGACTTGATCTGCTTCTTGTAAAAAAAGGCATAGCCCCGTCCAGGGAAAAGGCAAGAGCCATGATAATGGAGGGCCTGGTCTATGTGGACGGAGTAAAGGAAGATAAAGCCGGAAGTCTTTTTAAGGAAGAAGCACTGGTCGAATACAGGGGAAAAAAGCTTAAATATGTAAGCCGCGGCGGGTTGAAGCTTGAAAGGGCCCTAAAGGTGTTTCCGATAGAGCTTGAAGGCAGGATATGCATGGATATCGGAGCTTCCACAGGCGGCTTTACGGACTGCATGCTGCAAAACGGTGCGGCAAAGGTCACAGCCATAGATGTCGGCTACGGACAGCTTGATTACGGACTCAGGCAAAATGAAAAAGTGTTCTGCATGGAAAAAACAAATTTCAGATATCTGACAAAGGATGACATACCGGATGTACCGGATTTTGCATCGGCGGATGTATCCTTCATCTCTCTTTCGATCATACTTCCGGTGGCTTATGAAATCCTTAATACCGATGCCGAAATGGTCTGCCTTATCAAACCGCAGTTTGAAGCGGGGAGGGAAAAGGTTGGAAAAAAAGGAGTGGTAAAGGATCCGGATATACATACCGAGGTCATCGAAAAATGTATAAAGGATGCCGAAGCAGCCGGATTTGTCTTAAAGGGTCTGGACTATTCACCGATAAAGGGACCGGAGGGCAACATAGAATACCTGATGTATCTTGGCAAGGGAGAAACAAGTGGTTTACATAAATCGAGCAAACCCTCTTTCCATGCGCTTCCGGATATATCCGAGGTGGTGGCTTTGGCTCATGAAAGGCTGGGCAAATGAAAAGTTTTTATATCATCACAAATTCCACAAGGGATAAGGAGCTTATCGTGACATCAAAGATAGAAGCTTTTTTCAGGGAAAGAGGCCTGTCTTTTACTACCCATATCGCGGATGTAAATCACGGTAAAAACTATACGGATGAGGATATGATACCTGAAGATACGGAGTGCGTTATAGTGCTCGGCGGAGACGGTACGATGATTCAGGCGGCCCATGATACGGCGGATCTGGATCTCCCGCTTTTGGGCATCAATCTCGGAAGGATCGGTTATCTTGCCGATGTGGAAGTGGATGACATAACTCAGTCGTTGACTGCTCTTCAAAATGATGAATACAAGATAGAAGAAAGGATGATGATCAGTGGGGAGATCATTACCGGAGGCCGTGATGCACACGATAAAAACAGGTCTTTGAATGATATCGTGATCCACCGCGGGGGGGATATGAGGGTGGTAAACTATAAGGTTTACATAAATGATAAATTTCTCTACGACTTCAGGGCGGACGGTATGATAGTGAGCACTCCGACCGGTTCCACCGCATATTCGATGTCGGCCGGAGGACCGATAGTTGAGCCCATGGCGAAGATGATGATAATCACGCCCATCTGTCCTCATACCACAAATTCCAGGAGTATAGTCATTTCATCTGACGATACGGTAAGGATATGTTCGGATACCTGCGATGTTTTCGCAAGCTTTGACGGACATATTTCCGTTCCGCTGTATCTGGGTGAGGAGATAAAGATTGTACGCTCGTCAAAGACCACTAAAATCGTCAGACTCAAAAATGACAGCTTCCTGACTGTTCTGCATGATAAATTCAGTTGATCGATAGTGTAAAGTTAGTTATGAAAAAGATTCCTCGGGCTAAAGCCCTCGGAATGACATGCTGTATGTCATCCCGAGCGGAGCACAATGTCCAGTGGACATTGGTTTTGCTCCGACCGAAGCGGAGCGTAGACAGTCGAGGGATCTTATATGATAAGAAAATCGAAAGGTAAATATATGCTTATAAGTTTAACCGTAAAGAATCTTGCCCTCATCAGACAATCCGAGCTGATGTTCGGCAGGGGCTTAAATATAATAACCGGCGAAACAGGAGCCGGTAAATCCCTTATGACGGGAAGCGTAAATCTGGCTTTAGGCAAGCGGGCCGATACGGATATCATCCGTACGGGTGAAAGCGAGGCCGAGGTGGAGCTCGTTTTTTTGATAGAAGACGAAGAAACGAAGAAGGCTCTTGAAGAGCTTGAAATACCCGTGGCAGAAGATGATCTGGTCATATTAAGAAGGACGGTGCGTGACGGAAGAAGCGTGGCTAAAATAAATTCACGGACGGTTACAGCCTCCGTCTTAAAATCCGTATCGGAGCTTTTGATAGACATACACGGACAGCACGAGCACCAGTCCCTGTTATACAGGAAAAACCACATGAAGATACTGGACAGCTTTGCAAAGGACGAGCTGTCGGGGATCCTTTCCGAAATAAAGAAGGATCATTCAAGGCTTCTTGAAATAAAAAAGGAGCTTGCTCAAACTCCGCTTGATGAGCGGGAAAGAGCAAGACAGACGGATCTTTTGAGCTATGAGGTTGACGAGATAGAAAAGGCGGACTTTAAGGAAGGCGAAGACAGCGAGCTTGAAGAGATCTATGACAGGATGAAAAACACCGAAAAGCTTGCCGGTGCGATCGCCGAGGCGCTTCAGGCATTAAACGGTGAGCACACCGGTGCCGTAAATCTTGTGGGGAGAGCGGGGGCTGCCTTAAAGGAGGTTGAAGGACTCGATGAAAAGACCGATGCTCTTTTGGGACAGCTGAACGAGATAGAAGCCCTGATCGGCGACTTTTCCATAGATGCAAACGACACGATCGAGAGTCTCAATTTTTCCGAGGAAGAATTTGCGGCAACGGAAAGCAGACTGGACCTCATAAACCGGCTTAAATCAAAATACGGTGACAGCCTAAACGCCATACTTAAAACCCTCGAAGAAAAAAAAGAAGAGTTAAAAAGGCTTGAAGCAACAGATGAGATAAGGCAGAAGCTGTTTGAAGAAGAGGATGAAATAAAAAGCAGACTGCTTGAAAACTGCGCACAGGCGGATATGATCCGTAAAAGGGAGGCCGAAAAGCTTTCAGAGCTTATGGCCGGGGCACTTTGTGACCTTAATTTTAATGATGTAAACTTCAGGATAGATGTAAGAAGTGATGAGGAAAATATCACTGAAAAGGGGTATAATGAGGTTGAATTTCTGATATCCCTTAATAAAGGAGAAAAGCTTAAAAGCCTTGAAAGTGTGGCTTCGGGCGGTGAGCTTTCGAGGATAATGCTTGCCTTAAGGACAGTATTTGCGGATGAGGACGGGATAGATACGCTGATCTTTGACGAGATAGATACCGGAATCAGCGGAAGGACTGCACAAAAGGTGGCGGAGAAGCTTAAATATCTCTCAAAACACCGCCAGATCATTTGCATAACCCATCTTCCGCAGATAGCGGCCATGGCTGACCGGCATTTTCTGATAAACAAGGAATCGGATGATGAATCCACCCTGACCACTGTAAGGGAGATAAAGGATGACGAGATAATCGAGGAGCTTTCAAGACTCCTTTCGGGGGCAGAGATTACCGATGCAGTCAGACAGAATGCCGCCGAAATGAAGAGACTTGCGAAGGGGATATAGAGATCGTGGAAAAACCGGAGGACAGGGAACGGACCTTAAGAAAATATAACAGCAATCTTATTACCTGCGGTAAGGGTGTGCTGATTATCGGCTTCTGGGCGGCAATAAAGACTGTGATAACAATGCTGTTAAACGCTGCACAGTATCAGGATATGCTGGGAGAAGATGTACCGAAATGGGTCGTGAGGATCTTTCTTTTTTTCATGATCCTTATCTTTGGAGGAGCATCCCTTCTGTTTCACATGTGGATCGGCACATCGGCCATAGCTGTCGGAAAATATGATAAGAAAAAGAAGGTCTGGCTTGTTGTGGCAGTGATCTATCTTTTTTTTACGATAAACGGACTGCCGGGTTATTTCATGACAGATGACGATGAAGCGGTAAATAACACACAGAATACTGTCAGTAAGTCAGGCGTTTCCGAAGATGACATGGGCCTGGATATTCCGTATGATAATTCAATGGCAAAGGACCGGTTTGATGACAGTATGCAGGATGGCATATTTGATGATGAGGACGATGAGGACGATCCGTTCTGGAGCGAACCGGAGACTGAAAAGGACCGGTCTGAAGATGAGAGGAAAGAGGCAGGTGCTTCGGAATATTCTGTCAGCGGATCTTTCGTATTTGATTCTGATAAGATATATAACAACAACTATGATACTTCAATAGTAGCGTTTGTCGGTGATATGATGCTGACCAAAATTTTAATTGATATGATAGTTACGGCATTTTTAAGGAAAAGACTGATCGATACGATCCAAAAGGAGACAGCCTGATGCAGGAGGATTTTCACTATTACGCCACATACTGCGCTGCATATATCGCAGGCTACAATCATGAAGAAAGTATGGAGATCTGCTACAGCGCGCAGCTGGTGGATTATTTTTCGAAAACTCTCTTAAAAAAGCTTAAAGGACCGTTGATCGCCGCAACCACCCAGCTTCAGCTTGAGCTTATGGATGCAAGGACCGATATTCTCGGACTTCAGGATATAACCCGCATCTGGGCATCCTTTCATTTTTTGCCGAAGGACCTGTATGCAAAAAATGAAAAAAGAACGAAGCGGTACATGAAAAAATACAGGCTGATCTGCGGTCCGGACAGCGATCTTGTGAAAAAAACCGTGGAGCTTGCAAAGGATAAAAGCCTTCAGGCAGCGGGAATAGCCATGCATGTTCTGGCTGATACCTGGGCACACAGTTACTTTGCGGGAACTCCGTCACTTGTTATTAACAATACAGATGACTATTTTTATGAGATACTCGAAAACGGGGAAAGGCCGGTAAAGTTCAGGCACAGCGCCTCTGCTGCAGATGACCTTGAAAAGGGGATTTATACCAACAGCCTTTATCAGGATAATGAAAACAGCATTATGAACCTCGGTCATGGAAGAGCAGGCCATTTTCCCGATTACAGCTTTGCCCGTTATAAATATATGCCTGCATGGGGTGATTACGGGGAGATGATCAAGGATAACCCGTCCGACTATATGAAGGCGTTCTGCCAGATGGTGTATGCCCTGCGCTATATTTGTGAGGAATGTGATGATTTTGTGACCGGAAATTATCATATGGAAAATGTCGAAGAGTACAGGGACAGGATACAGAGCATTCTGGAAAAAAGGCAGCTTTCGGCATCCGCTGACTGGAGGGCCTTCGGCATGGAGCTTTCGGGAGAGGATATAGATGATTTTGATCTTAACAGATATCAGGATGAGTACATAAATGCTTCCGGAGAAAAAAAAGACGAAACATTTCTGGGAAGGTTTATTAAAGGAGCCATAGACCACAAGATGATGGTTACCGATGAGATATTCAGATCCGGAAATCTTCTGGCGGGATATTCTCTGGAGTATGTTGAAAACGGGTTCAAAAATATTAAAAGTTATATGGAATACCTTGATAAGCTTAAAAGTATGAGTGAATTTGGCTGAGGCAGCTCATAAATAGGGGGGGCACAGGGGTTGAGCAGATTTCAAAAAGTGGTAAACTGTATCCGGGGCGGGTTGGCCATAATAGCTGCCGTGTATATGTGTGTCTGGCCGGAGGATGGATATCTTTTTGTCGTGGCGGTCATCAGTCTTTCAATGATCGTTTCGGGCGTAAATAAAATATTATTTTACATCACCATGGCCAGGTTTATGGTGGGCGGGAAATATATTTGGTACATGGGGTTCATCCTGCTTCAGCTTGGCTTTTTTACCTCGTCGTTGGACAATGTTCCGAAGGTATATATAATGATCTATCTTATCATTATTAATGCCTTTGCCGGATTGATAGATATTTTAAATGCCAGGGAAGCCTTAAAATACGGATCTCCGGCTTATAAAAAAGAACTGCTTAAGGGTGTGATAAACCTGAGTATGGCATTGCTCTGCATTATCTTCATAAGGTATATGAAAGCAGCTGTGTTCATTTACTGCGCAGGTCTTTTCTATTCCGGTGCCGTAAGGATACATGAGGCTTTTAGAAAGAAAGAGATGGTTTACATAAAATAAAAAATCTTTTGTGTAAGAGGAAATCGGGATATGTTATACAACATTGATTTTGACATAGCAGCTATAGCGGTACTGATATTTGCGATAGTATATGTTTTCGGCAGGAAGGGGCTTGGCAGATATCCCAACAAGATATATTTTGCGATACTGTTAAGCTGCCTTATATGTTCGGCGTCCGATATATGCTGCGCGTATGTAAATACATATCACGATCCGTCAAACCACCTTCCTCAGGATATCTTTAACGGTCTGTACATGAGTGTCCACATACTCATGCCATGGCTGCTGCTTGACTATATCTGCTCGGAGCTGAATCTCATTAAAAACATTTCAAAGACAAGAAGGATCCTTTCAATGGTGCCGGCTCTTTGCGGGCTGCTGCTTGCGGTTACAAATCCGTTTACAAGACTTGCCTTTTACTACGATCCCGATGGAACCTACGTAAGAGGGAAGCTTTTTATAGTCTTTTATGTGATAGCTGTCCTGTATCTTGTAAATGCCGTCTACGTTGCCGTGATCCACAGAAAGAAGCTTAGCAGGGGAAAGAGGATCATGCTTGTATTTCTGATCGTGGCAAGCATTGTGCCGGTTATAGTCCAGGCAATATTCCCCTATGTTCCGATAGAGAGCTTCTGCCAGTCTCTGGCGCTTTTGGGGTTTTTGTTTACCCTTGAGGATAAGGGAGATATCATAGATCCGGACACCAGGGTGTATAACAGGGGGGCTTTCACGGAATCGGCCGAAAGGCTGATCGAGTCCGGAAAGGGGCTTGTTATTGCGGTAAAGCTTTCAAACATCCAGTATTACAATTCTTCGGTCGGGGTCTATTATACCAAGGAGCTTTTAAGAGAGGTTGCGGCATATCTGGACGGCCTCGATCCTGCCCTGGGGTGCTATGACTGCACAAAAGGAAATTTCGCTCTTCTTGGGGAAACAAAGAGTCCTGAGGAGATCAAGAACCTTAAGAGGGAAATCCTTATCCGTTTTTCCCAGCCCTTCGGAAAAAGGGCATTTCGGACCCTGTTTTCGGTTCAGGTCTGTTCGATGATCATTCCCGAGGACATTTCCGCCATGGATAAGCTCTTCCTTATCATGGACTCGCCGTTTGAGGAGAATCACTCCGGAGTTATGGATGTAAAGCAGGTTATAAGCGACCACGGACGCAGGGTTCAGGTGGAAAGACTGATCAATGAAGCACTCGAAAACAAAGCCTTCAAGGTGTATTTCCAGCCGATCTACGATGCAAAGACAGGCAGGGTATGTTCGGCAGAGGCTCTTTTAAGACTCATAGATCCCGAGCTTGGCGCCATACCGCCCGATGAGTTCATACCGATAGCCGAGCAGAACGGAACCATAACAGAGATCGGAGCCTTTGTGTTTGAAGAGGTTTGCAGGCTCTATCAGGAAAGACGCATGAATTCCCTTGGCATAGAACATGTGGATGTGAATCTTTCGATGGTACAGTGCATGAATAAGGAGCTTGCCTCTACCTTTAAGGAGATCGCTCTTCGCTACAACCTGAGTACGGAATGTGTGAATCTTGAAATAACGGAATCTGCCGCCGCCGGGAATAAGAATGTTCTTTTGGGAACATTGGAGGATCTCAAGAATGCGGGCTTTTCATTTTCCCTTGATGATTACGGCAAGGGCTATTCCAATTTCTCATATATGTTTGATATTCCGTTTTCGATCATAAAGCTTGACAGGAGCATGCTCTGGAGCGCCATAGATCCGAAGAAGGGACCCGGAAGCGATAATGCCAGGCTGCTTATGCGCAATACGGTCAGGATGATGCATGAAATGGGATATAAGGTGCTTGTTGAGGGAGTGGAGACCGTAGAGCAGAAGATCTTTCTTGAAGGCTTATATTGTGACTATTTGCAGGGCTTTTATTTCTCAAAACCGGTTCCCGAAAGAACCTTTACCGACTTTGTGAGGGTGGTGAACGCATGATGGTAACAGGATTTTACTTTACGACATTTATTCTGATGCTGATATCTTCAACGGTTTTTTTCTGGAAATGGCATAAGCATGTGGATTTTTATTTTTCGCTTATGTACTGCCTGTTTCCGATAGCGGCGCTTGGCTACTTCATGCTTTCCATCTCAAAGGATGTAGGAAATGCGATCTTCGCTCAAAAATTCATCTATCTGGGAGGAAGCTTTTTAAGTCTTCTGGGGATGCATGCCATATTCCATCTTGCACAGCTTAGGATCCCCAGATGGGTCACCTTTATTTCTCTTGCTCTGACCTTTTTTGTATTTCTGTCTGCTTTGACCATAGGCTTTAACGGTCTTTATTATAAGAGCCAGAAGATAGTAACAAAATACGGTGCAACCGTGCTTGAAAAGGAATACGGGCCTTTGCACAGCTTTTTTTATCCTATGATCATACTTTATTTTTCCCTTTCCCTGGCAGCTCTTATCTATGCCTTTAAGAAAAAAAATGAGGCTTCGAGGAAAAACCTGCTGTTGCTTTTTATTACCCTTGCATGCTCGGTTTTTTCATTTTTCATCGCAAGGATGATAACCGATGCAATTGAATGGATTCCGGCCACATACTTTACGAATTCGGTCATCTATCTGTTTATCATAGACCGCCTGTCTCTTTACAATATCGGTGATACCATAGCTGAGACCATCATCCGTGACGGAAATTCCGGATTTATCTCTGTGGATTTTAAGGGAAACTATCTCGGTTCCACGCCTCAGGCCAAGAAGCTCCTTCCGGCACTTAGGGATGAGAGGGTGGATCTTGAACTGAAGGATCCCGTGATACGGGAAAATGTGAACAGCTGGATAGAGGATTTCAAAAAGGATGAAGTCACCCACGATATATTTATGGATTATAATTCCATGATATACCGCGTGCAGATCAAATATCTCTATGACGGAAAACGCCGCAGAGGCTATCAGATTAGGATCGAGGATGATACCGGACACAGGCAGTATCTTAAGACACTGGAGGATTATAATAAGAACATCAAGGAAGAGCTTGCGGTAAAGACAAAGATGATCGGGGAGTTGAGAAATAACGCGGAATAAGTTATAGTTAAGGGTAGGGAATTAACACCGTACTCAAGGAGGTAGCCTATGAAGAATGTACTGTTTATAGCATCCGAAGGAGTTCCTTTTATCAAAACGGGAGGACTTGCCGATGTGGTTGGATCTCTTCCCGAGTGCTTCGATAAGAAGTACTTTGATGTCCGTGTTCTGATGCCCAAATATATGTGCATGCATCAGGATAAAAAGGACATGATGGAATATGTGGATCATTTCTACATGGATTTTGCCGGTAAGAGCACTTATGTCGGAATACTCAAGGCAAAGGTAAACGGTATACAGTTCTACTTCATAGATAACGAACATTATTTCAGCGGTGATGCACCCTACGGCGATCTCAGATTCGATCTGGAAAAGTTTATATTCTTTGATAAGGCAGCCCTTTCGGCACTGCCGATAATCGGCTTCAAGCCGGACATTGTACACTGCCACGACTGGCAGACCGGCCTCATTCCGGTATATTTAAAGGATTCGTTCCGCGGCGGGGATTTCTTTAAGGACATCAAATCTGTCATCACGATACACAACCTTAAATTTCAGGGAACCTGGGATGTAAAAACGGTTCAGGCACTTTCCGGACTTCCGCAGTATTATTTCACACCGGATAAGCTGGAGGCATATAAGGACGCCAATATGCTTAAGGGCGGTCTCGTTTTTGCCGATGCCATCACCACCGTTTCGGACACCTATGCGGAAGAGATCAAAACCGAATTCTACGGTGAAAAGCTGGACGGCCTGTTAAGGTCAAGAGAGCATGACCTTCGCGGTATCGTAAACGGTATCGATTATACCGACTACAATCCCGAAAAGGATAAGTTCATAGATTTTAAATACAATAAAAAGAATTTCCGCAAGGAAAAGATGAAGAACAAGCTCGCCCTTCAGGAACAGCTCGGGCTTATAAAGGACGAGAAGAAATTCATGATAGGCATGGTAAGCCGTCTTACGGGGCAGAAGGGCTTCGATCTGGTAAATTATGTGATGGATGAGCTCTGTCAGGATAATGTCGAGATCGTGGTTTTAGGCACCGGTGAAGAACAGTACGAAAATTCCTTCAGGTATTTTGACTGGAAATATGCCGACAGGGTTTCCGCAAACATCTATTATTCGGAGGAGCTTTCGCATAAGATCTACGCAGCAAGCGATGCCTTCTTAATGCCGTCCCTGTTTGAACCCTGCGGACTCTCACAGCTTATGGCTCTGCGCTACGGCACGGTTCCGATCGTAAGGGAAACGGGTGGTCTTAAGGATACGGTTGAACCTTATAACGAGTATGAGGGAACCGGAACGGGCTTTTCCTTTGTAAATTACAATGCGCATGAAATGCTCGGTGCCATAAGATATGCCGAAAGGATATACTATGACAGGAAGCGCGACTGGAACAAGATAGTTGACAGGGCGATGGAAGCGGATTTTTCATGGAAGGTTTCAGCATCAAAATACACCGAGATGTACGACTGGCTGGTGCCGTAAGCGGGAAGCCGCATAAACACTGGGCCCGCGAAACCGAAGTTGTCAGTTTGACATCAATTTGACATCAATTTTCACATTTTTGGTGTCTGAACACTATAAATGGCCTATGAGATGAGGATCTAAGGCACTTTCTTAGGAAACATAATTTCCGGAGAGAGTGCCTTTTTTTCGTCTAAAAACAGAAAAATAACAGATTACGGAGGAAGAACATGAACAACGAGACTATTAAATCTTTGTCCAAGATAGGAGAACTTATTGGGGAAGAGAAACATGATCCCATTTGAAGCATATTTTAAGGAAAAATATCTTGTGACTACTGTTGAAATAATGGTATTGGTAGACGAGTTGATTGAAGCATTTCCATGGACGGCTAAATGTGTTGAGACAATTGATGTGACAAACATAGGAAGTCAATATGATCTGAAGCCGTTTATGGCTATGACAGAAGATGATTTTGCTTGGTAAGCTAAGAATGATCGAATATAATCCGGATTTTTAAACCCGTCGTATTCGACGGGTTTAGAAATGAAACAGAATTTTTGGAAAACAGAATTTAAGCTGTATATCATTGACATTTCATGTTTAAAAACATATAATTGTGGCAAGCAACGGGGCTGTAAGTGATTACAGCTCCGTTTTTCA
>JAEEGL011254459.1_pt1 | contig 17354 bp, 14 predicted proteins | sample 9134231 | NCBI WGS metagenome assembly JAEEGL01 (sample SAMN16246548, study PRJNA631951) | gut metagenome | biome: gut microbiome; feature: rumen; material: fiber-attached | host: Bos | place: Iran: Karaj | collected 2018-10
CCGGCATCTTGAATCTCTCCATCAACCTCACCCTCATCAAAATGCTCCCGGAGGAGTACAAGCTGGACGGCGTAATCACCGCGACCACCGTCTCGCTGCTCATCGTCCAAATCCCCTGGGAGACCTATGCCGTCTTCAGCAATCTCTTCACCAAGGCGCAGGCACGCACCTACCTCTTTTCACAGATACGCTTCGCGCTTCTGGCGATGCCACTGTGCGCGGTCACCTGGTTTGCCGTGCAGAAGGTCACAATGGACAAACTGCAGGGCATGATTCTCAAGGGCGTCGTGGCCGGTCTTGTCTCCGGCGGCCTTATCCTACTCCTCTTCCACCGTGAGGTCATGGCTTATCTGAAGCAACGCTTTGCCAAGGAGGGAAGCGCTTCATGAGGCTTCTCCTTGGCGGCGTCCCCCTCGGATGCGACAATGTAGGCGACGAGGCCATCGTCGCCTGCGTCGTCGCCCTTCTGAAGAGGCTCCTCATCAATGTGGAGCTGACGGTGTGCACACGCGAGCTGGAGAAAACAGCGACTGCATTGCAGGTCCGCGCCGTCCCCCTCTATGGCTTTGAACCTGATCCAGACCTGGAGGGCTTTGTCCGCGAAGTCCGACAGCACGACGCCTATATCTGGTTCGGGGCGACCGGCCTCTCCGACTATCCGGAGACCGCCTTGCGGCTGCTGGAGGCGGCGCAGGCGGCGGGCGTCAGGACCATCGTCTGGGGCGTCGGCATGAACGCCCAGCTGAACCCCGTCTTCTACAAGGCCGCCGGCACACGCCGCAAGCTCCTGCGAATGGCCACCTTCTGCTGCCTTGGCCTTGTCGACTGGACGCGCGCCTACGAGAATTTTCTTGTCAGACGCACGCGCCGCCACATCGGCAAAACCCTTTCACGCTGCGCGCTGGTCGTTTTGCGGGACGCGGAATCGACGGACGAAGTCGCCCGTTGCGGCGTGAAGAACGTCCTCATGGGCGCGGACACCGCCACCCTGCTGCAATCCGCCGCGAAGCCGCCCCTGCCTGAGGCACCCGACATCACACGCATTGGCTTCTGCCTCTCCGCCCAAAGCGTTGTCAAGCAGCTGGACAGGATGCGCCTCTTCTGGGACAGTCTTTTAGAGCGTCCGAATCTGCGCCTGGTCCTCATTCCGATGAATCCGAAGACCGACCGCAAACTGATGCGCGGGCTTGCAGCCCAGACAAGACATCCCGAACGCATTGAATGCCTGGAGGACGACACGCCGGAAGTTGTCCAAGCCTGCGCAGCGCAGTGCCGTGCGGTCGTCAGCAGCCGCCTGCATCTGCTCATTCTGGCCTCCAACGCCGGCGTGCCCGCCATCGGCATCGAGCGCGGCAGCAAGATCACAAACTGGCTCAAGCAGTTCGGGCGGTCGCCGGCAGGCACAGTCGAGGCCTGCGACTTTGACGCCCTACAGGCGCAATTGGACGAGGCTCTCGCCACTCCGCCGGAGGAGGCCGCGGCCGCCATCCGGCAGGTCATGGACACGCTTCACCAACGTCTGGAAACCGCCGCCGAAATCTTGAAGAACACCCTGACCGGACAAGCCACATGACAGAATCCCCCTCCCAAAGCAAACGACGCATCCTGGTGGACGCGATTCCCTTCGACCACGGGGCCTCCGGCATATCCGTCTATGTGCGGCAGGTCATCCAGGCGCTTGAACGTGCAGGCCACGAGGTGACGGTGCTGGCCGCGCCGGAAGACGCTAGCCATTTCAAAGGCAGCCGCGTGCTGACGGCGCCTTCCCGTGCCGGCGGCGCCATCGGCTCCATCCTCTTCCATGCCTTCGGCCTCCCGCGCCTGCTACGTCAAGGCGGCTATGACTTCTGCCTGGTAACGGCCGCCAACCGACGCTTTCCGCGCAAATGCACCATCCCCGTGATAGGCACCGTCCACGACCTGGCGCAATGCCGTCTTCCAGGGAAATATGACAAGTTCCGCAATTTCTATTTGAACCACATTCTGGCGCGATGGGTGCGCCGAGGAGCTTCGCGGGTGGTGGCCATCAGCCAGTCCACACGGACGGACATTGAGTGCTACTGGCACATTCCGCCGGAGCGCATCGGCGTCATCTACAACGGGCTTTCATTGCCGCCGAAAGAAACGGCAGGCTTTCTTGAGCACTACAATCTCCAGGCCGGCCATTACATCTTCTATGTCTCCCGCCTGGAGCATCCCGCCAAGAACCACCTGCGCCTCATCCAGGCCTATGAGGGCCTGCCCCGCGAATTGACCGACCAGCACGCCCTGGTGCTAGCCGGTTCGCCTTGGAAGAACACGGAAGCCTTGAAGGACTACGCCCGCCGTTCTCCCCTGCGCGACAGAATCATCTTCACCGACTTCGTGCCTGCCGAGGAACTGCCGGAGGCCTACCGCAACGCCTCGCTCTATACCTTCCCCAGCTGTTACGAGGGCTTCGGCCTTTCCCTTGTCGAGGCAATGCACTACGGCTGCCCCTGCTGCTGTTCCGACAACTCCTCCCTAGGCGAAATCGGGAAAGGGGCCGCCCTCCTCTTCCCGCCGGAATCCGTCGAAGCCATCAGGGATGCCCTCCAGACCATCTTGGAGGACAGGGACGGCATACGCGCAAAACTCATTGCCGCCGGACATGAACGCGCCAGACAATTTGACTGGGACCGCCATGTCGCCGAAATCGTGCGGCTCTATGAGGAGAGCCGCCAGCCGGAGGCGCGCCCATGAGTTACCCCACCCTGCTGGGCATCCGTTTCGACGCCGTGACGCGCGCCGAAGCGACCGAACGCTTTGTCGCGCTGGCAAAGCGCGCACACGAAGAAGGCCTTCCCGCACAGATGGCCGTCACCGTGAACGTCCAGATTCTCGTGAACACGCGGCACCGCCATCCCGCATTGCGGCCCATCATCAACAATGCGCCGCTGGTGGTGGCGGACGGGGCGCCGCTCGTCCTCCTGAGCCGCCTCTTTCCGCCAAAGCTACCTGAGCGCGTCGCGGGCTCCGACCTCATCTACGACATCGCCGCCTCCGCCAGCCGCGAGGGCCTCCGCCTCTATTTTTTAGGCGGCACGGAAGAAAGCACTGTGCAGGCCATGGAAGTCCTCCTGCGCCTCAACCCCAAATTGCAAATCGCGGGGCACGCCTGCCCCATGGTCGCCATGTCGCCAACGGATGACGACCTCAAGGCCGAGGAGGAGATCTGCCGACAGATACAGGAGGCGCACACCGACATCCTGCTTGTCGGCTTCGGCAATCCCAAGCAGGAACTCTTTGTCCACAGAAACGCCGCGCGCCTGCAAGGCATGGCTGCCATCGGCCTGGGCGGCACCTTCAATTTCCTCAGCGGGCGTGTCCGCCGCGCCCCCAAGTGGGTCCAGCGCATCGGCATGGAATGGCTCTACCGCATCATCCAGGAGCCGCGACGCCTCTTCCTCAGATATTTCATCGACGCCTTCTTCCTGGCCAGCTATGCGTTGGCGGAACCTTTCCGGCGGATGAAAACGCCCAAGTCCCCATGAAGGCGTGTATAGTCGCACACGAATATGGTGTGAAGGGATCACGCCTGTGCGACCGACAACGAATTTCATGCTACATTAAGCTTCAAACAGTCAAAACGACCTGAACCAGTCTCTTCCAACTATGGCCAACGACATCAAAACCACTATTGTCACTGCTGGTGACAGGGCCTACGCCTGGGGCGTTCTATTGCTTGTTGCGAGCATGCGGCAGAATGGCATGCCTCATCCGGTCGTCGTCGGCGCCATGGACTGGACGGACAAGATGAAGCGCCTTGTCACGTCCCTGGGAAGCGTCACGATCATAGACCTCCCCCAAAGCCGCCAGTGCGTGGCCTGCCAGAAACCGACGATGATGAAAAGCGACGCCGTAGAGACCGAGTGGTCATGCTGGGTGGATTCCGACGGCATTTTTATAGGGGATTGCAGTGAATGGCTGGAAAGCAATGACATTGATGAAGTCAGGATTAAAAGAGCCTACCCTGTGCCAGCGGATTTCACGCCGGAGAATCTCTCGATCTGGCAGCAAGATGTAAAGCATTTCTGGGGGCAGGCGCTTCCTGAAAGCCGCTATCCCACCAGAGTCCAATCCGGTGTCATTCTCATGCACAGGAAATGGCGGCCGTTCCTTGACCGTTGGGCGGCCCAGATCAATAATGTGCTTCCTCCCGATGTGGGAATAATTATGAAGAAGGGGGGCGCCTATTATCAGACGGATGAGAGTGTCCTGAGCAGCCTCCTGTGTTTTGACCTGGACGCGCCCCGCGTGTCGGAGACCTACAAGTTCAATGGAGAAACTGACAAGCGGCGGTATTACGCGCATTTCGGATACAATCCGAAACCATGGCAAATGTGGAACACATACGCTTCACGTTGGCGCAAAGAGGCCTATGCAACAGTTGAATGGCTCATTGAAAACAACGTCGTAAAAAGCAGCGAGGTTCCGCTTCCGCTCCGCCGACGCTGGTGGTGGTTCTACCGTTGCATCGCGCCGATTGCGCCATGGATATGGCGTTTGATAAAACTTAAGCGGAAGATATTCAAGGCGTAGTGCCTGATTCCGGGAACGCATAATTCCAGAACGTCGTCTGCCTGAAAGCGGTGCGGCGTTCATGTCGATTGCAGTATGCGCTCAAGCAGTTCGTGCTCCCGTTCAAAATATGCCTTGCGGGAGAAGAACTCCGCGCGTTCTGCGCAATGGCGCAACTGTGCGCTGCGGAACGCCTCGTCTGTAATAAGCCTTGCCAATATCCTTGCGGCCTCATCGTCTGTGTGATAAGCAAGTTCTTGCGAATCAACGATTTCCGGCGTTCCACCCTCGTCTGGAACAATCGCGATATTGCCCGATCTCAGGTATTCGACAATAGAGATGCCAAACGCTTCAAGGCGTTCTGCATGTATTGCGTAGGATCCAGACAGCAAAAACTGTTCCTTCTCCATCCCATACAGTGCGCCAACGAATTTCAGCCAATCTCTTTCTTTTGCCATCTCGCCGAGTTTCCGACCGTAGGCCGGCGACTGTTCAAGGCGTCCTGCAACATGGAACTTGATGTCAAGTCCCGTGATTGCGCGAGCCTTTTCAACGATGCCAACAAGTTCGTCCACGCGTTTCTCTGGAATTATGCGGCCGATGTAGATGACCTTCAGCGGATCGCGTGCGGCGGCGTCCAATTTGGTCTCGAACAGTGTCGGAGGATAAAATACCCTGCTGTTGAAAGGACCGTAAAATTCCTTCATGAGGCTCTCTACAAAAACAGAATTCGGGTAGATATGCTCACGTCTATCGCAGATAATGCTTCGTTTTGTGCGCATTCCCAGCAGCGGTCGCAGAATCGAATCTGAAAAGAAACGTTTAATCCTTGCACGCATGCCTGGGCGAGCCGGATTGGCGGGATTCCGGACATAGGCGGTGAAGGCGTCGTCGCCAAACGCGAGCATATTGATGAATTGATGGGACGGTTTCCCAAAATCCATGATGCTCGCAGTGGATATGCAGACGTCCGCATATCGGGCGAGTTGTTTCAACTTCCTGAATCTGTAGAAGGAAAGGAAGACGGTATGCTTTTTGAGATCATAGTTTGGCGGAGTCACCTGCACGACTTTCATTTTTGACAAGTCAATGTCAATGCCGAATGTCTTGGCCGAATGTTCAATATTGGCTGCGGAATCCACCGCCAATGTCAGGTTGCATACCTTTTGCAGCGCCGCGGCAAAAGTCAAAGGAAGATAGTCGCCACCGCCGAGAGCGAAGCTGAAACTGTAATAGAGTAAAACATTCTTCATATTGCGCACCAATGGATTGAAATGTCTCAATTATGCGTGAACCAAGCTTCCCGGCGTTTAGTTTACGTTTTTCCTGTCTTTTGCAGAGTCATTTCTCTTTCTGCCTGACAAAGAGAAATAGCATTTGAAGAACAGTTCCGCCAGGGGTCTCAGCCATGGATGACGCAGGAAGGCCACAACCCACCATCCTGCAATGCGCTTTGAGCACGAGGCCGCCTTCAGCAGCAGTTTGAAATCGGCGGCATCGTCCGACAGCAATGTCCGCAGTGTCTCCAAACGCCTCTCTCTGGGGATATCGCGTATGTTTTCTGGGGCAAACCAAAAATAGAAGATCAGGGGCAGCCATTGCCTTGCCCAGCACTCTGCAATGCGATGGTCAAAGCCCGCCTCCTTTGCCACGGCGGCATGGAAGGCAAATCGCGAGTTGGAGATTCTCGCCCAGTCGCCAAGAAAATAGCCGTGTCCCCGCGCTGATGAGCCAACTGCGTTCTCGCGGATGCGATACAAGTAGAAAACATCATGGAGCGGCACGACGCGACTGGCCAGATACAAGGCGCGCGGCGCAAACTCGCTGTCCTGACGGCGCAGCCCATGGATGCATTTCAACTCATTTTTCACAAGGAAATCGCGTCTAAACACCGTCAGCTGCAGCATGGGACACGGATTATGTCCACAGCCGCACTCCGTGAAAAGCGTCGCCGCCGGCCCCGTCAATTCTTTGTCAAAGCCCTCTGGATAGTTGTCGCGCAATTCCAATTCCTCTTTCGTCCCGTCGTCATACACGCGTATGGCGCACGGATAGAGGTCGGCCCCGGGACGTGCGCTTATCTTGTCATGGAGCCGCTGGAGAGAGCCTTCGGCAATGGTATCATCCCCGTCCAGGAAGATGACATATTCGCCCGTGGCCATGTCGACGCCCGTATTTCGCGAGGCAGAGCAGGAGCCCGTGCGCGGCCCCGTGAACACCTTGAAACGGGCGTCTCTTGAGGCGTATTCACGCACAATCTCCTCCGTCTTGTCCTTTGACGTCTCGACACCAATGAGGCACTCCCAGTCTGTAAACGGCTGGTTCAGCACGGAATCCAGGCACTCGCGCACGTACGGCTCGACGTCGCAGCAAGGAACTATGATGGAGAAGAAAGGTGACATTTTCAGCAACAAGAAATCATCAAGACGAAATCAAGAACCATTCCGCGAGAGCCTGCGTTTTGGTAACGCCATCACCCCGTCGTCAGTAGACCGCGCATCCTATCCAGGAACTTCTCCGGCGTGAAGTTCTGCTGCATGAAGGCGCGACCGTTGGCGCCCATCTGGCGGGCACGTGCAGGATCGGCGGACAGTGCTTCCAGACGCGCCGCAAGAGCAGCCGTGTCAAAAGGCGGCACGATGAAGCCCGTCTCGTCCTCCTGCAGCCATTCGCGCACGCCTCCTACGTCGAAGGCGACGACGGGAAGGCCATGCGCCTGCGCCTCGGCGCCGGAGAGACCGAAGGGTTCCTGCCAGCGCGACGGGAAGACGAGCACATCGCTCTCCCCAAGAAGACGCTCCGGGTCATTCACCCAGCCAGGAAACTCAACCTTCCCCTGCAAGCCGTATTGGCTGCAGAGGCTCTCCAGCATCGCGCGGTCGCGCCCGTCACCCGCAATGCAGGCCTTCCAAGGGCACTTCACCTGACGCAAGCTGTCCACCAGCAAATCGGCCCCCTTGCCTCGGATGAGCTGCCCCATGAAGAGGATGCGCAAGGGCGCGCCCGACGGACGTGACGGCGCTTCGGCCGCCGCGGCGGGGATGACGGGATGAATCAAATGCACACGCTCCGGCCGGAAGCCGTTCTTGAGGAGATTGTCCCGCATGAAGGCGGAGAGGACGACGGCTCTATGCCCCTGCAATTCTTTCAGCAGGGCGGTGTGATGGCTGTGCAGGTTGCGCCAGTTGCGCGGATGGACGAGGCGCGCGCAGAGGCCGCACCGCAGGGGCGCGTAGGCGCGATGGCAGTTGGTTCGGCCGAAGGGCGTATAGTAGAAGCGGCGCGGGCAATAGAGGTCGTGGTCATGCGCCCAGAAGACCAGTCGCTCGCTATAGCGTTGCCGCAACTCCACAAGGGTTTCCAGTTCAGGAAGCTTATGCAGGGCAACCAAATCATAGCGGTCCTTTCGCGCAAAGATTCCGGAGGGCGTCAGGACCTCATTGAAGCCGCTCTGGAAGAGAGCCTGCTCGCGTTCGGGACGGCCGTCGCCGCACCAGGTGACGCGCGCCCCGGCCTCGCGGAGCCAGCGCGCCGTCTGCCATGCGTAGCGTTCTATGCCGCCGACCATTCCCGTCGGTCCGCCCCAATAGAGGATCTCAATTCCCTTCATGCCTCAACTCCCGATAGAGGTTCAGCAGCCGATCAACAAGAGCCTCCCAGCTGTAGGCGCGGACATCCTCGCGAGCGGCAGCCGCCAGGGAGGCACGCAATGCGGCATCCCCCAACAGCGCCTCAACCTGCCGCACAAGCGCATCTGCGTCCTTTGGGTCGAAGAGCAACCCATTGCGGCCGTCGACGATGAAGTCCTTTAGACCGCCTGCACGGGAAGCGATGATAGGCAAGCCTGCCGCCCATGCCTCCAGCGCGACAATCCCAAAAGGCTCGTGCAGCGACGGGAGGACAAACATGTCCGCCTCGTGGAGGATGGCCTTGAGGCGCGGGTCGCCTGGCGGCAGGCCAGGAATGACGGTCAGCCTGTCGGCGCAGTCCAGCTCTTTCGCGCGTGCGCATATCCTATCATAATAGGATGAAGAAGTGACAGGCCCGACAAGCAACAGATGGGTCTGTGGCAGTCGCGCCAGCGGCTCCAGAAGAGCTAGCTGGTTCTTCTGGTAGTCGATTCGGGAGATGCAGAGCATCAGACGGCGCTCAGGCGGAATGCCCCATTCGGCACGCGGTGAACAGGACGGCTTTTTCTCAAATGACGCAACATCCACGCCATTAGGAAGATAGACAATTCGTCGACCTGGATAGCGCTCCTTCAGGCGCGCCTCCTCCTCTCGCGAAATACAGATGACGGCGGAGGCCTCCGCCAATGCGTCCCGACGCAAGCCGCACAGGCGGTCGACGAGGCCGCCATAGTGGAACTTGCCGCGCACCGGCGCCATCATCTGCCGCAATTCCTCCGGCGGGACGACCGCATGGCCGCCGTGGAGACTGATGACACTTGGCACGCCCAAACGTCGCGCCAACAGGACACACTGGACCGCGAGGCGGCCGGCGCAATGGATGTGGATGCAATCAAAATGCCCCTCGCGCAAAGCCTCCAATAGTCCCTTGCAGAAGGGGTTTCCCCCTTTCTTGTCCAAGACAAGACGCGTTTTTTCAGGCATTGGGAAATAAGGATATTTATAGGCAAACCGCCGTATGCGGATGCCTTCCTTTGTCTCCTCGCCAGGGTCGCCAAAGCGCTCGTGGCCAGAATCTCGGGCTCGACGCCACGCGCACGCTGCCGAAGGACCGTGTTCCAGACGACAGTCTCCGTGCCGCCCCACTCCTCAAAGACGAAGCGGCGCACCACATGGGCGACCCTAATGTCCTGTCTTGTCCCGCTCCTAGGCCCGACCGCCCTTCCAATGGTAGTATCTCTGGCTCCATCGACGGACCGGTGCCAACGGCAGTTCCGCCAAGCCGGCGGGATGGCGTAGAAGGAAGCCGAAATCCCGCAGGGTCTCCAGAGTGCCCGACAGCAGTTCTCGCGCCAGAGAAGCCGTCCGCCCGAAAATCTGCGCGTCGGCATAGCCCTCCCCGTAGAAGCGGCGCTTCAGTTCGGCGAGTGTGTAGTTGTGCGAATGCTCGACGACCGCCTCCGGCACGTAGGCGATGCGGCGCGGCCGCCGATGCGCCCACTCCACGTCCTCCGAATAGCGGATTTCCTCGTCAAAAGGCTCATCCTGAAGGCTCTTCCGCCAAATGGCAGAAGTCGCCAACGAGAAGAAGAAGCCCCATTTCGCGGCAGTTTTCCCGTCGCCGAAGGCACGCGCGTAATCCTTGCGCACCAGCCATTTAGCATCTGCACGCGGAATCTGGTTGCCGTAAACGGCGTCGGCCGTGCCCTCCAGTAGCGGGGCAATGAGCGCCGAAAGCCAATGCACGTTCTGCGGAATGGCATCGGCGTTGTTGAAGACCGCAATGTCGCCCTGGCATTGGCCGACCATGTAGTTGAGCCGCCGTCCGGGGCGGTATTCACCGTCAGGGCGCGGCAGGATCTTGACTTGCGGGAAGGCAGCGATGAGAGCGGCTGTGTCGTCCGTCGAGGCGTCGTCGCAGCAAAGCACCTCGAAAGGGATTTCGCACTCCTGCGCAAGAATAGCCTTCAGAGTCGCGGTGATAAACGCCCCGTCGTTGCGAGAGCGAACCAGGATGCTGACCAGATGCGGCGCCATGCCCTCCTCTCCTACGACATGCCTTTGAATGCCGCCAAGGCCTCCTCGACCGTCCCGTAGATATCAAAGACATTGGCGGACTTGGTGATGTCGAAGACAATCCAGGGGCTCGGCGGGATCGCGGCCAGCTTGAGAGCGCCATCATGTTCGATGGTCGTCTTCAAGGCGGCGGCCAGGGTTTCCATGCCGACAGTATCGATTTGCGTCAACAACTTGCAGTCAAGCAAGATATTCCTATGCGTCTTGAGGCTTTCCTGAATCGTCTTCCTAAATTTCTCGGCAGTCGCCGTCGTAAGCCCCCCGTTCACGGAAATCTTCAGAACATCCCCGATGCTTTCACTTTGGCAAATCATTTTTCACATCCCTACGGTTGCCTTTTCATGTCACGCCACATAATATATCGCCCAGTCCACACAGTTTGGCGGAAAACATTATAGTTTGTCGATTTACCGACGCCCTGACCACCACCTTCCCAAAATCCCGCCATGCCCAACTATCCATTCCCCCTCTTCTCCCGTTTCGAATTAGGCGACATGACCGCCCTCTATTTTCGCAAGGACGACATGCTCTCCCTCGCGCTCATTCCCGCCGGCACCGAGGAGCAAATCCCCCTCCACGAAGACCTCCTCAACGACCAGGTGGCTTCCCGCGACATCAGCAAGGCGCTCTCATGGGACATGCACGCCCTTGAAATGGAGCCGCTCGTCGCGGCGCATGTCGAGGGGGACGGCCTCAAGGTGGGATGCTACGGCGGCTCCCTCAAGCGCAGCGAGACCGCCTTCGGCATGAAGTTCGTTTCGCAAAAACGCGTCGGAAATGAAATCCAGACGCTGCTGCGGGACGACCGCGGCCTGGAGCTGCTTCACATCCTCGCCTGGACGCCGGGCCGCTCTTATGTCAGGATGTCCACCGCCTTCACCAACGGCTCCGATTCTCCCGTCACGCTGGAGTTGCTGGAAAGCTTCAACCTGGCCAACCTCTCCCCCTTCCAGCCGGATTGCGCCCCTGACAAATACCGCATCCACCGATATCTTTCCCATTGGAGCCAAGAAGGCCGCCCGCTCGTGCAGACCGCAGAGGAACTCAACCTGGAGGCCAGCTGGCAGCGCAGCGGCGAGCGCACCCTACGCTTCGGGCACCGCTCCTCCAAGCCCGTGACAGAATACTTCCCCGCCATCGCCTTCGAGGACACGGCGGCGGGCGTCACCTGGGCGGCGCAGCTGGCCGCGCTTGGGCCCTGGCAGATGCAGGTCACCCGCACATGCGACTTCCTGAATGTCTCCGGCGGCGCGCCGGACGCCGAGTTCGCCGACTGGCATCTGCCTGTAGCCCCCGGTGAGACAGTCGCCTCCATGCCTGCCTTCGTCACCTGCCTGAAGGGCACCGCCGACCAGGCCTTCGCGCGGGTGACACAGCGCATGGTCACAGAACAGGAATTCCCCAACACGGACGCCGATGAGCTCCCCCCCATGTTCAACGAGTATTGCGCCACATGGGGGCGCCCCTTCGAAGCGGATGTCCTGCCCGAAATCGCGCGTTGCAAGGAATTGGGCCTCAAGTATTTCGTTCTAGACGCCGGTTGGTTCGCACAACTGGGCGACTGGGCGGACATCCGCGAAGAGAAGTATCCCGACGGATTCGGCGCCTTCATCGACAAGATCCGCGCGGCGGGCCTCGTGCCAGGCCTTTGGTTCGAGTTCGAGCATTGCTCAAAGAACGCGCGCGTGCTGAAGGAACACCCTGAATTCATGGTCACGCGCCACGGGAGACGCGTGCCGCTCTTCGGCGGAAACGCCGCACTCGACATGCGCTCGCCCGCCGTCTGGAACTATCTGGACGCGACCATGGCCCGTGTCATCCGCGACTATGGCTTCGGCTACATCAAGACCGACTACAACTCCGCCCTCAACGGCGCCGACACCGACAAAGGCGGCTCCGTCAATGGCATCTGCGAATACGTCCAGGGCAGCCTTGACTACCTGCGCCACCTGAAGCAGCTCTTCCCCGAGCTTGTCATTGAAATCTGCGCCAGCGGCGGCCACCGCCTCTCCAACGCCTGGCTCGCCTTCGGCGACATGGCCAGCTTCTCCGACGTCCACGAGACGCTGGCCATTCCCATCATCGCCGCCAATGTCCAGCGACAGATTCCCGCCAGCAAGAGCCAAGTCTGGGCGACGCTGCGGCCATGGGATACGCCTGAACGGCTCTCCTACACGCTGTCGGCCGGCCTCCTCGGCCGACTCTGCCTCTCCGGCAACCTCTCCAAGCTCGACAAGGCGCAATACGCCCTCGTCAAACAGGCGGTCGCCCTCTACCGGCAGGCGACGCCCTTCCTCCGCGAGGGAACGACATGGGAACTGCAGCAGATGCTCCTCTCCGGCTGCTATGAACGGCCGCGCGGCTGGCAGTGCCTCACACGCCGCAACGCCGCCGGAAGCCTCCATGTCATCCATGCCTTCCAGGACGCGCCGACCAGCTATGAATTGGCCGACGCCGGCGACGTGGAGGCCTTTTTCGGCCCGCCAGACGCCACGGCCCGCCAGACGGACGGCCGCCTGATTGTGGAAGGCCTCCCGCCTCTCTCCGGCGCCGTCGTCCTCACACGCCCAAGATCCTGATTTCAGGGATAAAATCATCATAATGAGTTGCGAAGAGCGTTTGATGGCTTACATTATAAGCCGCGCCTGAAACGCTGCCCCCTTTTTTTCAAGGGGATGGTAGCTCAGTTGGTAGAGCATTGCACTTTTAATGCAGTGGTCACGGGTTCGAGTCCCGTCCATCCCACCATTTTACATAACATCAACAAATCCAAATCTTTAGAAGAGGTAAATACCATGGGTCAAGTCTGCGAAATCTGCGGCAAGCACAAGGCATTCGGCGGCCACATCACCCGCCGCGGTCTGGCCAAGAAGAAGGGCGGTATCGGCATGCACGTGGTGAAGGTCACCAAGCGCGAATTCAAGCCGAACCTGAAGAGCGTCCGCGCCCTGGTGAACGGCGGCGTGAAGCGCCTGACGGTCTGCACCGCCTGCCTCCGTTCCGGCAAGGTCGTCAAAGCCTAGGACATACGGCCCGCCTCCCCCGAAGGATTCCCTCCGGGGGTCAGCCTGTGGCGCGCCAGGCCATGGCCTTGTCGTCCATGCCCCCGCCGGGCCGCCCAGCGGCAAGCGACGTACAAGAGATGGTCACGCAGTGGCGTGCCCATCTCTTTTGCTTTCTACAGCATACACCCCATCATGGATCACCAAGCCCCCCTCTATCCCGACCTGCGCAAGATCGATCACCATCGTCTGCTGATCGCCCCCTCCCTCCTTGCGGCCGATTTCGCCCGTCTGGGCGAGGAGGTCAAGGCGGTCGAACAGGCCGGCGCAGAGGCCCTCCATCTTGACGTGATGGACGGGCATTTCGTTCCCAACATCTCCTTTGGCGCCGATGTCATCAAGTCCGTGCGAAAGTACTCCAACGCCCTCTTCGACACGCATTTGATGATTAGCGAGCCTCTGCGATACACCCCCAATTTCATCAAGGCCGGCTCCCAGAACATCACCTTCCATGTGGAATCGGACGACGATCCGGCCGCGGTCATCCGCGCCATCCACGACGGCGGCTGCACCGCCGGACTTTCCGTCAAGCCCAAGACGCCCGCCGAGGCGGTCTTCCCCTATCTGGAGAGCTTGGAGCTTATTTTGGTCATGACGGTCGAGCCCGGCTTCGGCGGCCAATCCTTCATGGCCGACCAGCTGCCCAAGATCGCCGCGTTGCGCCAGGAAATCGACCGGCGTGGCCTGAAAGTCCATCTGGAGGTAGACGGCGGCATTGCGGCCGCCACTGCCGCCCAAGTCAAGGCGGCCGGCGCCACCATGCTGGTCGCCGGCTCCAGCGTTTTCCGTTCGCCCGACGGCTACGCGGCCGCCGTCGCCGCCCTCCGCTGACCATAAGGGCAGAAGGCATTTTCCAAACTGCAATACACCAACCACAACCCCTGGAACGACAACATGTTCATCGGACACTTCAACCGCTACTTTGAGAAGCATGCGCGCATCACCTATTTCGTGCTGCTGCTCATCATCATCGCCACATTTGTCATCTTCGTCACGCCGGGGAATGTCTTCCGTGGCGAGAAGAGCATCAAGGATTTCGGCGAAATCTACGGCAAGAAACTGACCGTCGAGCGCGTGCAGAAGGAGATGGCCCGCACCACGGTGGGCATCTGGCTCCAGTATCCCGCCACATGCGGGCAGAATTTCGACCGCGAACAGGAGCTGCTCTTCAACGAGATGCTCAACCGCATGCGCATCCTCCATGCCGCGCATGAAAAGGGCATGGACAAGGTGGCCGACGCCGAAGTCCTCGACTTCATCAAAGGCTACGCTCCCTTCCACGCCAACGGTGCCTTCAACCCGGAGGCCTACCAGAACTTCCTCGACAGCATCAAGCGCAACTACGACATCCTCCCCTCCGAGTTCGACGACATCGTCCGCGACAAGCTCGCCATCGACCGCTTCGTCAAGTCCGTGACCGATCCCGTGACCGTCGCAGACGCGGAGGTGGACGCCGAAATGGCTGAATACACCCTCAAGGGCGCCCTCGTCCGAATCGACCCCAAGGACGCGCAGCCCGCCGAAGAGGAAATCCAGGCCTTCTTCAAGGACCGCAAGGCCGACCTCAAGCTGCCTGAAAGCAAGAACGCGCTCGTCGCCCTCTTCTACATCGACGACATCCGCAAGGCCATGGCCAATGATGCCACGCTGGCCGCCACCCTGACTCCTACCGCCGAAGAGATCAAGGCCTATTTCGACCAGAACGGCGAACGCCTCTACAAGGGCAAGACCCTCCAGGAGTCGACCCCCTCCATCACCTCCATCATCTCCAATGAGAAACTGCGTTCCGAGGCGCGCCGCCGCGCCGGCAAGCTCTACAACGCCTTCGCCGCCCGCGTCCAGGGCGAGGACGAAGCCGCCCGCCTTGCCCGCTTCCGCAAGGAAGCCGAAGCCCTGGGCGCCGTCTGCCAGTCCTCCGGCCTGGTCTCCACGGAAGATGTCATCTCCGGCCTCAAGGGGGCGCAGCCCAGCCTGGCGGGCGCCATCCGCAACGCCGCCCAGATCGGCGATGTGACGCGCATGGCCGTCGGCAATGGCTATGTCGCCGTCGCCTGCATCACAGAAAAGGCGCCCACCAACCTGCCGGAGGCCCTCCCCGAATTGGCAGCCAACGGACACCTCGACGCCGTCCGCCAGATCATTGCCGACACCCTGCTGGCCGAACGCGCCGCCGACTTCTTCAACAAGAAAGTCAAGCAGCCCTACGAGGCCGTCGAGGCCATCCAGAAGGACGCGACGCTGGACGAAGCCGCCAAGGCCGAGCGGCTCCAGGCGATCGCCGACAGCCTGGACTTCCCGCTCATCGCGCGTTTCATTATCGAGGAGAAGCGTGACTTCACCCTGGCCACCTTCGCTCCTGAAGCCTACGCCGCCAAGGTGCAGCAGCCCGGCGCAGAGGAAATCGCGCTGGCCTACGAGGCCGCCAAGGACGACTACCTCAAGATCCGCGTCCGCCTCGCCAGAATGTATTTCCACGGCGACGGGCTGGAAGGCGATGCCCTGGCCGCCCTCCAGAAGAAGGCGGATGATGCGCTGGCCGCCCTGAAGGCTGGCGAGGATTTCCAGGCCGTCAGCAAGAAATTCTGCGATGGGAAGGAAGCCCCCGAAGACCGCGCCCTGGTCGAATTCGACCGCCTGGGCGACGCCATGAAACTGGCAGTGGACAGCCTCAAGGCCGGCGATTTCTCCGCAGTCATCGCCGACGGCAACGACCGCGTGATCGTGAAGGTGCTGGAGCGGCAGGACGGACGCACCCTGGCCGATGTCCAGGAGGAGCTCTCCAAGCAGCTGGTCGATGCCGCGCAGCGCAAGCTGGCGGACGAAGCCGCCGCCGAATTCTCTCGCCAGCTGAGCGAGGCCTGGTGGAACGCCGTGAACGCCCAGGGCGACAAGGACTCCGCGCCAGACGGCGTGGCCCTGCTCAAGCAACTGGCCGCCTCCTTCCCCGAGGCCAAGGTCGAATCCATGGAGCAGGTCTCCCCCCAGGACTACAACACCCTTGACTACACTCTCCTCACCAAGATCTTCTCCGCCTCCATCAAGGTGCCCATCACCGCAAATATCGTCGGCCAGAAGGCTTCATACGTGGCATGCCTCGCCAAGATCACCGAGAACCATCTGGCGGATCCCGCCGCCGATGAAAAATACGCCGACGTCCTCAAGGGCGCCTACGCGGACGCCATCGAGATGGAGGCCGCCAAGAAGCGCGCCGAGGCCGAGAAGGCCCGCCTGACCGCCGCGCTGGCCGAAAACAAGGGCGACCTGGCCGCTGCCGCCGACAAGCTCCAGTTCACCGATCTGGAGCCTCTCAGCCTCAACGAGCTGCGCACCGGTGGGGAGGTCATCGGCAAGATCCGCGCCTCACGCTTCTTCGACCCCAGCGTCCTCCTGCCGGAACTGGAGAAGACACCTGCCGTCGGAACCCTCCTGGATCTCCAGGCCGCGCAGTTCGCCTATACCGCCAGAGACAGCCGCTCCCTCGGTTATCAGCTGCTCTATGTGGCTGACGTCAAGGCGCCTGCCGCAGACGATGCCAAACGCGCCGAAGTCCGCACCCGCCTTCTGGGCCAGAAGCAGCAGAAGGCCCTCGCCGATGTCATGGCGGATCTGGAAGCCAAATCCAACACCCGCCTTCGTCCCGGCCTCTCCTTCGGCCGCCGGTAGGATAACTGCATAATAAAAAAGGTCAGGGGCAGGGCGTCTCCCCTGCCCCTGCTTGGGTACTGGAGGCAGGGAAACACTGTGTTCCGAAGCCTCGGCCTTGGCGAGCGCCGCCGCGGCGCAAATGCGGCCTTCTGATTCCCAATCCCCAACCTGAGCAGGCGCCATTCTGACGTCCACAAAAAAGAAGGCGCCCCCCCGAAGGAGGCGCCTGTGGCTGGTTAATTGTTGCCTTCTTTTAGCCGATGGCAATCTTGCGGACACCCTGCTCTTCCGGCGTGCGGACCGCGATCCGGAAGGTCAAGACGCCACCCGCCATGGTGGCCTTGATCTTCTCGGGGTTGGCGTCCTCGGGCAGCTCGATGAAGCGCTCGATGCTGTTGCGGAA
>JAEEGL012568293.1_pt1 | contig 17354 bp, 15 predicted proteins | sample 9134231 | NCBI WGS metagenome assembly JAEEGL01 (sample SAMN16246548, study PRJNA631951) | gut metagenome | biome: gut microbiome; feature: rumen; material: fiber-attached | host: Bos | place: Iran: Karaj | collected 2018-10
GTGGGGCAACAGCGATTCCGGCACTTGTTGGCTCGGATAACAACTGGTTCGATCACTTCGGCACAACGGTCGCCGGAAACAGGATCTATCCGGACCTTGCAGATGACTACAAGGCATTCATGACCAACTTCTACGTCGGCGCAAGGCTGAACCTGATGGATGACAAGATGGTTTCCAACGAGGGTGGGCTTGCTGAGATCAAGTTCCAGATCGCCCCAAGCTTTGTGAACAACAAGGCATCGTACTACAGCATCACCCTCAACGGGGTTGCAGGAACCACTCTTTTGGAGTTGACGAACAAGAAGGGGCTGAACCTGTTCTCTGTCGTGCTCATCGACAGGGTCAACGTGAACTGGACAGATGGTGACAAGGTTCCGGTCTATGCCTCCATGCCGGTATCGCTTGGAAGAAAGGTCCGTGGATTCAACACCAACAGCTACAACACCAACTTCACCGTGGTCAACAACCTGGACCTACGCCTTGCAGGACCGGAGTTCCTGATTGACGGGGTCTTCCCAAGACTGAACCTGTTCTTCGACATGGGCTACTACGCCGGAAACTACTTGAACACCAAGAACGATGCCGGTGCAATGGCCGAGAAGTGGGGGCTTGACAGGTTCCTCTGCTCTGCGGGTTTCCAGCTTGAGATGTGCTTCTTCGATTTCATCGATCTGGGCTTCCAGCTTTCGTACCTGATCAACGGAGCAAACCTCAGGACCCCGTATGACAGATTCATCGCAGGTGCAACGTTCTTCCTGGACTTCTGATACCTGTGAGTTGACAACTGGGCGAATACTCATTCTAATTAGGGCGATGGCTAGGAAACATCTGCTTATATTACTATCTCTGATCACAATTGTGGTTCTTGTCTCATGTGCAACGGTTCCTGACAACCTTGTGGTGCAGGAGGCATCCGGCGTGGAGCTGTCAACATCGCGTGGCGCCACAACCGCAAGCATCACTAACAATGGTATAGTTTACAGAGTCACAGGCAACGAAGTCGAAGACGGAGTCGGAAGCTTTTTGGTCTCGATCACAAATAACACGGACGCACCATTTGAGTTCAAGGACTCTGACATTGCAGTGGCAAGAAGCAACCACAAGTGGGGCCTCTGGAAGACAATCGAGACCTGGGATGCGAAAGCCTATTACAATGAAGCGGTGCATGAATCTCGCTCTGGTGTCTTCTGGGCTGGGTTGGCAGGAATGATGTGGCGTATCGATGCCATACTTGGGATTGTGATCTCAAGGGACTACGATTATCACAGGTCCTATGATTTCAGCGACTATGTGGCTGGTGAGATGTTCACCAGGGCTGCCATAAACTCTGCTCGCAACAATGGGGATGAATACCTGAGGTATCTCGAGGAGAATCTTCTGTTCTCATCCACCATCGCTCCAGGTGAGACCTACACGGGTTGGGTGTTCTTTGATGCTCCAAGGTACGACTACTACAGAGTGGAGATCAGCTCCAGCGGCAAGAAGCGCCCCATGTACATCGTAATGAGCAGGGAAGAGAGCTTCTGACCGGTTACATTGCCTAATTATAGCGAATTCTATATACTTGCGACTTATGGAACAGCAGAATTCAGTACATTGGGCGGACATTTACGCAGACAAGATCATCAGAGAGAAGGGTGACAAGGAGCTTTACACCTGTGCTTCCGGAATCACACCTTCGGGAACCGTTCACATCGGAAACTTCCGAGAGATCATCTCGGTCGACCTTGTGGTCAAGGCACTCAGGCAGAAGGGCAAGAACGTGCGCTTCATCTACTCCTGGGACGACTATGATGTCTTCCGTAAGGTCCCAAAGAACATGCCCGAGCCGCAGCTGCTTGAGACATATCTCAGAAAACCGATCACATTGGTGCCAGACACAACAAAGAGAGCTGAGAACTATGCCCGTGGAAACGAGCTTGACGTTGAACAGAAGCTCCCGATTGTCGGTGTCTATCCAGAGTACCTCTATCAGGCTCAGCGCTACAGAAGCTCTCTCTACGCCGAGCAGATGAGGCAGGCTCTTCAACTCAAGGGCAAGATCATCGAGGTTCTGAACCAGTACAGATCCGAACCGTTGGATGACTCCTGGTGGCCTATTGCCGTATTCAGCTCGTTCACCGACAAGGACAACACAACGATCCTTTCATGGGACGGCGAGTACGGGATCACATATCGTGACAATGACCTGAACAAGGAAGAGACGATCGATCTCAGGACCACACCATATGCCAAGCTCCACTGGAGAGTCGACTGGCCGATGCGCTGGGTCTATGAAGGCGTTGACTTCGAGCCTGCTGGCAAGGACCACCATTCAAAGGGCGGAAGCTTTGACACATCAAGGCAGATAGTCGAGTTCTTCGGCGGCCATGCTCCTGTTTCCTTCCAGTATGACTTCATCTCAATCAAGGGCCGTGGAGGTAAGATCTCATCCTCAAGCGGAGAGGTCGTCTCGCTTGGTGATGTTCTGGATGTCTACACTCCGGAGCTGACAAGGTTCCTCTTCGCTTCGACAAGACCGAATACGGAGTTTGCAATCTCATTCGATCTGGATGTCCTGAAGCTCTATGAGGATTACGACAACTGCGAGAGAAGGTACTTCGGTCTTCTTCCGTGCAATGAGAAGAAGCTTGCCATGGAAAAGCGCGTCTATGAGCTTTCACAGGTGGGTGATGTTCCAAAGACCCCTGGCTACCAGATCCCGTTCAGACACCTTTGCAACCTTCTTCAGATCAACAGCGGTGACATCGAGGCTGTGATTGCTTCACTTGTTGACATCAAGGATGATCAGGTCGAGAGGCTCAGGACCAGATGCAAATGCGCCTGGACCTGGATCACGACATTCGCACCTGAGGACTTCAGGTTTGCAGTCGCAACAGCCGATACCCCGAAGGTGGAGCTTGACGCAGATGGAACCAAGGCCATAAAGGCACTTTGCTCCAAGGTCGCAACCTGGGACGGCAAGGATGAGAAGGCTCTCTCCGAACTGGTCTACGAGGCCGCTGCCGAGGCCGGTGTGGAGAACACCGTCCTGTTTACAGCCACATACCTTGCCCTCATCGGCAAGGAGAAGGGACCGAAGCTTGCAGGTTTCATGGGAACCTTGGGCAAGGAGAGGGTTCTCCAGATCCTTTCAAAGTATTGAGGTCTGTTGGTTTTTGGATTTCAGGGAGGCTTCGGCCTCCCTTTTTTAGTCTCTGGTCTCTCTGAAGACCTTGGAGAGAATCATGTCATTGGACTTCCATTTTCCGTTTACACGAACACGAAGGTCCAACTCCAGCTTTGATGATGGGAAGATCTTCTTGATTTCCTTGAATGCGGCTATTCTTATCTTTTTTATGTTCTCTCCGCCTTTTCCGACCATTATTCCCTTTTGGCTTTCTCGTTCGACTGTGATGAAAGCCCTGACCCAGACCTTGTTCTCCTCTTCATTGTACTCAAGGTCGGCAACCTCGACCATGATGGCATAGGGGATCTCCTCGGTCACGGAGTTCATCGCCTTCTCCCTTATGATCTCGGAGACGCGGAACTCCAGGTTCTGGTCTGTCCATGTGTCCTGGTCATAGAGAAGCTGGCCTTCCGGGGCGTGCTTGAACAGCTCTATGAGAATCTCGTCCACACCCTGGTCTTCCTTTGCCGATGCGACAAGTACCGTACGGCCTGGCATGCTCTTTTTCAGGTATTCCTTTGCATCCTCGATCTGCTTGTCTGACAGGATGTCCTGCTTGTTGATGCAGCAGACGACGGGAACGTTAAGGCCGCTGAGCATGTATGTGATGGCATCCTCTTCGCTTCCAGGCTTGCGTGTGGCATCGACCATGTACAGAACGGCATCGGTCTCCTCCAATGAGGAGGTTGCAATGTCCTGCATGCGTTTTTGGAACTTCTTCTCGGAGATGTGGAAGCCCGGGGTGTCTGTGAAGATCAGCTGGCCTCGACTGTCCGTGTATATCCCACGGATGGCGTTCCGAGTTGTATGGGGTGTGGGTGAGGTTATTGAAACCTTGGACTCGCAAATTGTGTTTAGGAGAGTTGACTTTCCCGATGAGGGGCGACCGATTATGGCGATGGATGCGCATTTCATGTAACCCATTGTATTGGTTTTGAGCCCGTCTTCCAAGGTTGTAATTAAGCGAGATTATTGTTATTTTTAGATTGTTATCCGGAGGCGTTATGAAGTTGGAAGACAAAGAGAAGAAAACCGAACAGAAGCAGGAGAATCAGGGACAGTACGACAGACTGCTCAAGACCAGATCCCTGTTTTTGTGTGGTGAGATCAACAAGGACTCTGCAGACAAGCTGATCAAGGATCTCGTTGTGCTGGAATCTGAAAGCGACGAACCGGTTAGGATCTTCATCAACTCCCCCGGCGGTGATGTGGATGCAGGCTTTGCCATCTATGACATGGTCAGGTTCGTCTCCTGCCCTGTCATCATGGTTGGAATGGGCCTTGTCGCAAGTGCTGCAGCTCTGGTTCTTCTTTCTGTCCCATCTGACAGGCGTGTGGGACTGCCAAACTCATCATATCTGATTCATCAGCCTCTGAGCGAGATGCGCGGAAACGCCACCGAGATCGAGATCCATGCTCAGCAGCTCGAGAAGATGAAGGACAAGCTCAACAGGATCATCTCAGAGGCGACCGGAGTCTCATTGGACAAGGTGACTTTGGACACTGACAGAGACCATTGGCTGGATGCAGGCGAAGCCCTTTCCTACGGTCTGATCAGCAAGGTCATCGCAAGCAGGTCCGAGCTCTGACATTTTTCCAGACTTTTTTCTCTTAAAACCTGAATGTTTTCGGCAATCCTTCCGTATAGGGTTGCATGAGACACAAACATCTTCTGCTACTATCTGCTTTGCTATTGCTTGTTGCAGTCTCTTGCGACGGTCAAGGCATGAACGAGCCGGAACATTCATTGTGCGTTGCCACATGGAACGTCCAGAACCTGTTCAACGCAATTTTGGACGGAAACGAATATGAGGAGTACAAACCCTCATCCGGCTGGGATCGGAGTTCCTATGAGAAGAGGCTCTCGAATGCCGCAAAGGTCATTGGCTATCTTCCCTCTGCAGGATCATACATAGTTGTTCTTAATGAGATCGAGAACCCAAATGTTGTGGAAGACCTAATTAAATCCGATGATATTAAGAAAATGGGCATTCGTTACTTCGCATGTGCCGGGATTGAGGGTGGGGCGATCCAGACTGCGGTAAGTAGCAGCATCCCAATCAGCGGAGCCAAGGTCCATGCCGTATCCGAAGGCCAGAGGCCTGTTCTTGAGGTGGAGTTTGACACTGCTTATGGACATGTCTTTGTGCTGGCGGTCCATTTCAAATCCAATGTCGGAGGCGAATCGGAGACGGCACCTATGAGAAAGGAAAGCGCATCTGTTGTCCGTCAGATCTCACGTCAGATCCGCAAGGAGAATCCAGGAGCACTTGTACTGGTCTGCGGTGACATGAATGAGGAGTGCTGGGATGAAAACGCAATGGGGAGAATGGAAGGCTCAAACGCCCCATTGAAAGTCAGCGATTCGTTCGGGCGCGACCACTGGTACTGCTTCTGGCTTGACCAGTCACTTGCGCTTTGGCCTTCGGGTTCATACATGTACAACGAGCAGTGGAAATGCTATGACAACATCCTTGTCTCACAAGAGGGCAGGGACGGATCGGGCTGGGAGTACGAGGCCTGCGATGTTGTGTTCGAGGGCATAGTCAAGACAGCGGACCAGAAGCCCTTCTCCTGGGACAGAAACCTTCTCAGAGGGGTTTCAGATCATCTTCCGGTATGGGTCAGACTCATCCCCTCGCACTGATGTTGTTATGGACAGAGCATCAGATAACAAGTAAAATAAGTCTTGAATTATTTTAGCCTTCTTTCCGCGGGATTCTTTTACCGTCAGGCGGAAAGCTGGCAGACGGTGGTTCTTGGATGGATTTAGTCAAAAAGTTAAAGGAAACTCTGACCTCTGTGCTTCCAATCATGGTCATTGTCCTGGTTCTCAACTTCACCATCGCACCGCTTGGGAATCTGCTCTGGCCATTTATCTGGGGAGGTGTCCTTCTTGTCATAGGACTTACTCTGTTCCTGGCTGGAACTGATATCGGAATGGTTCCGGTAGGTGAGAAGCTCGGTTCCGTACTCGCCCACAAGCGCAATGTGTGGTTCATGCTCGCAATTGGATTTGTAATCGGTTTTGCCGTGACATTGGCAGAGCCTGATGTGACGGTTCTTGCCAAGCAGGTCCATGGCCTCAATGCAGCCATACCGCAGATGCTTCTGGTCGTCATGATTGCGCTGGGACTTGCGATCTTCATCGACATAGGTCTGTTGAGGACTGTGGCAGGGTTCCCGCTCAAGTGGGTTCTGATAATCTTCTACCTGATTGTTTTCGTTCTTGTCTGCATCATTGGCCAAGGCATGGCATCCATCAGCTTTGATGCAAGTGGTGCAACCACAGGGCCGCTGGCCGTGCCGTTCATACTTGCCCTTGGTCTTGGTGTCTCGGCATCGACCAAGAACGACAAGGACGGAAGCTTCGGTCTGACAGGTGTTGCTTCCATTGGCCCTATACTTGCTGTGGCCATGATGGCTCTGTTGTCAAAGTCGGGCTCTGCAGGTGCTGCTGCAGAGGGTACTGGAGAGGCGGCCACCCTCATCCATTGCCTTCTCAACACGCTCAAGGGGACTGCGATTGGGTTCGGACCTCTTCTTGCCATAATTCTGGTTATGCAGTTCACCATGCTGCACTTCCCGAAGATCAAGTTCAGGAACATCTTGCTCGGCATGACATACAGCTTTGTGGGAATTGTCATTTTCCTCACAGGAGCTGAGTACGGCTTCACAGAGGTCGGAAGATACTTGGGCCAGACGATATCCCGAAACTACAGTCCGGTTCTGGTGGTAGTGATTGCGCTCCTTTTCGGCGGCATTGTCGTGTTCGCCGAGCCTGCGGTATGGGTTCTGACCAAGCAGGTCGAGGATGTCACAGCAGGAAGAATCAAGAGAATTCTGGTCATGGTCTTCATCTGTGCCGGTGTTGCTGTGGCAGTTGCCCTTGCAATGCTGAGAGTTCTGCTCAACATAAACTATCTGTGGTTCGTGCTCATTGGTGTAGGCACAGCCTTATTGATGACTCTGGTTACCCCACCGCTGTTTACGGGTATAGCGTTCGATTCCGGTGGAGTTGCCAGCGGTCCCATGAGCACATCATTCCTTCTTGCGTTTGCACTGGGTGTCTCGGGTTCAGCCGACATGGGTTTCGGTCTTGTCGGACTGATAGCGATTTCGCCTTTGATTGCCATACAGATTTTGGGGATAATCTTCAGATTCAAGGAGAAAAAGGGGAGAAAGGAGGTCGGCAATGCTGGTACTGCACAATAATCTGATGATTGCGATAGTGAACGACGGCCAGTCGAAGCGTTTCATGTCAATAGCAAAGGGTGTTGGGGCCGGCGGCGGAACTGTCATTCCAGCAAAAGGCACGGCCTCAAGCAATCTTCTGAGGATTCTTGGGCTGGGAAACAAGTCCAAGGAGATGATTATGATAGTCATCGACAGACAGAAGGCTGATGACATTGTTCAAGCCGTCCGCAAAGACGGTAGGATTCAGGGCGTAGCAGCCCTGCTCGGATCAACAAAGGAGAGCGATATGACAACCAAGTGGAAAATGATAACGATAATAGTCAACACGGGATATGCCGATGACATCATGGATGCAGCCAGAAAGGCTGGCGCACGTGGAGGAACAATCACCCATGCCAGAGGTACCGGGACGGCTGAGGACGCAAAGTTCCTCGGAGTTCAGATAGTCCCTGAGAAGGAGATGATCCTGATTCTCTGTGCAGCAGACCAGACGGATAAGATCGTAAGCGCCATCTCTTCTCTCAAGTGTCTGGATGAGCCTGGAATAGGAATCATCTATACACAGGACGTCACAGATTTCAAGAACCTGGATCCGCAGAAATGAGCTCTGAGATCAGAATCCTGCCAGGGAAGGAGAAAAACCTCCTCAGGCACCATCCATGGGTGTTCTCCGGGGCAATAGAGCCGTCCACAATGCCTGACAGCGCCGGGGTGTACAAGGTTGTGACATATGAGGACCACTTCATTGCTTGGGGTGTGTATGATGCCGACAGCCACATACAGCTAAGGCTTCTTTCATGGGACGAGGACGTATATCCCGACCAGAAGTGGTGGGAGGATTCCATCAAGGCATCCGTTCTCAGGCGCAAAGTCTTCTTTGAAGACAAAGGCTCAAAGACGACGGCGTTTCGCATCATCCACGGTGAGGCCGACATGATTCCAGGTGTTGCCGCCGATGTCTACGGCAAGGTCATCAGAATCATAATCAGCGCCAGGGTTGCATGGGGCATGAGGCAGGTGATTGTTGACTCTCTTGAGGCGCTGTTGCATCCTCAGATGGTTGTCCTGAATACCGACTCGTCCTTCTGCGCAATCGAGAAGCTCCACGAGGTCACCGAGTTCTACAAAGAGGGCAAAAGGTTTACTCCTTCAGAGCATCTTGACGAGATTCGCATCCGGGAATGCGGAATCTACTATGCAATGGTTCCCGGTTCGGGGCAGAAAAGCGGTTTCTACTGCGACCAGCGTGAGAATCGAAACAGAATCGAAGGCTATGTGAAGGATGCGATGGTTCTGGACGGATGCTGCTACACAGGGGCTTTCACCATGCATGCGTTGCGCGCCGGTGCCAAGGAGGTCCATGCCTTTGACAGCTCATCGGATGCCATCCACAGGCTGCTTTCAAACGTGAACCTGAATGTGGAGCTTGAAACCATTCCCGCAGACTCTCGTGATAGGGTCAAGGCAGAGAAGGCTGACATCTTCGAGACTCTCAGGTCAATTCCAAGAAACCTCTATGATGTCATCATTCTGGATCCACCAAAGCTCGCACAGACCGTCAAGTCTCTCGACAGTGCAAAACGGGCTTACAAGGATCTGAACCGCATGGCGATGGAGAAGATCAAGAACGGGGGAGTGCTTGTGACGTGCTCCTGCTCCGGGGCGCTTTCAAGGGAGGATTTCAGAACGGTTCTTGCATGGAGCGCAAAGGATGCAAAGGTGGAGGTTCAGGTTCTGGAGACGCTCGGACAGGCCCAGGACCACCCGATAAGGTTGTCGTTTCCCGAGAGTGAGTACCTTAAGGTGTTCATTCTTAGGGTTATTAAGTGAAGATATGTGTGGAGAATTCTGTTCTGCCTTGAAAAACAGGGTTCTAAGTATTAGTCTAATATCTGCTTCGATTGGAGGAGAATAATGTCAAAGAGATTAGCAATCGTATTGTTGTCACTCATCCTGTGCCTTGCATTTGCCCAGAGCGCATTTGCAGAGGGAAAGGAGTACCCGAACGAATACAGAGTGTTCGAGGTCAAAGGGGAAGATGAGGGTTATTACACGTTGGAAGAGGCCTATTGGTTCAATCCTACAATCTACAGTGTTGAGGCCCTGGAGTTCATGCAGGCTTATCTTGAGCCGGAAGATCCTGTGTCCTTCTTCCTTGAGGCATCGCAGTTTACAGATGAGGAGATCGATGAGTACGTTGTCATCTTCCAGTCATTCATAGAGCCAGAGTATGTTGGGGCTTTCCCATATGAATACAGGTGCGACATTGAAGCCCTTTCCGAGGTTCTCGGATATGAGCTGTTCGATCCGACTGGACGCTATGAGCTTTCATACTACTATGAGGATCCGCACTTCTTCATTGAGCTTTTCCCAAGAGGAATCGGAAGGGCAAATGCATATGACACCTTCAGAAGATGTGCACTGCAGCTTGCCTTCTACACGAAAATCCATGGAGAGACACCCACATTCCAGATTCTCAATGACTTCATCCAGAGCGAGTTCGCAAGACTTGAAGAGGAGTTCAATGCTGCAATGGAGGCTGAGGCGCTTGCTGAAGCAGAGAAGGGAATGGAGCAGCCTGAGGATCCGACTGCTGTCCCGACCGATACAGGTTCACAGAACAATTGATTGTTAGGAGATACAGATATGACATTTGCTGAGAAAATGAAGGCTAAGGCCATTGAGGCCCAGAAATCACTGGTGCTTCCGGAGGGTCTCGAGCCCAGAACCGTCAAGGCTGCAAGAATGATCCTTGACCAGAAGATTGCAAGTGCAGTAACACTTGTCGGAAATGTCGAAGAGGTCAAGAAGAATGCTGAGAAGCTTGGTGTTGACCTTAAGGGGATCAGCATCGTGGATCCACTTGCAAGCGACAAGAGAAAGGCCTATGCCACTGAGTACTATGAGCTCAGAAAGGCAAAGGGAATGACTGAGGAAGAGGCCAATGAGCTGATTGTCAACGAACTCAGATGGGGCGCAATGATGGTCCACCTTGGAGATGCAGATGCAATGGTTGCAGGTGCAAAGAACACCACAGGTGACGTTCTCAGAGCATCATTCCAGATTATCAAGTGTCGCCCAGGCATCAAGAGCGCATCCTCATGCTTTGTCATGGCCACCGACAAGAAGCAGTACGGTGTTGATGGAACCCTGATCTTCGCTGACTGTGCCACAATCCCGAATCCAACTGCCGAGCAGCTTGCTGAGATTGCAGAGGCATCCGCACTTTCATGCAGAACCTTCCTCAATGCAGAGCCGGTTGTTGCAATGCTTTCATACTCCACAAAGGGAAGTGCAAAGGGAGAGCTTGTGGACAAGGTCACAACAGCCCTTTCTCTTGTCAAGGCAAAGTGCCCAGAGCTCAAGGTTGATGGAGAGCTTCAGCTCGATGCAGCCCTTGTGCAGTCCGTTGCAAACCAGAAGGCACCTGGTTCGGATGTTGCCGGCCATGCCAACGTTCTGGTTTTCCCGGATCTGCAGGCAGGAAACATCGGTTACAAGCTCACTCAGAGACTTGCTGGTGCAGAGGCCTATGGTCCGATTCTCCAGGGTTTCGCCAAGCCGGTTTCAGACCTCTCAAGAGGATGCAGCGAGGAGGACATCGTCGTCACAGCTGCCATCACCCTTGCCCAGGCTGCAGCTTGCTGATAGACCAAAACGGTTGTATCGTCCGGTCGGTTTCCCGGCCGGATTTTTTTTGTCTTTTTTCTCTGAAAACATGAATCTTTTCGTCAAAGTTTTCGTATAGGGTGGTGTGAGAGGAAAAAAGTCATACTCCCTACTGTTTATATGCCCCCTTTTAGTTGTCTTCCTCTCGCTTGGTCTGGTGAACAGCACCGTCGGCAACTCGATCTGTCAGTTCGTCTTTCCGATAGCATTGCTTGTTTCAGCCTTTACTGTTGCCGGCGGTGCATTCACCTTTCCTTCACGGACCTTTGTCTCGATATTGCTCCTTGTCTCTTCGTTCGTGCTCTTCTGCTTTGCAAGAGTCCTGGCAATGACCAGGCTTAACTTGTGCTTCGATCCATTTCAGATCGTCTGTATAGAAGGCCGTACTGCATATGATTCGTCTCTGACACCTAACGGAAACCACCTGATGAAGATAATGCTGAGCGGATGCAGCACGGTTCGCGGAGACAGCGGCAGCGCTTCTGGATTGGTCTCAGTGATTGGGGACAGAAAGGAGATTGTCTCGTTCGGAACCTTTGTCCGTCTTGAAGGTCACTTCTCAGACTCCCTGTTTGTCTATGACCGTATACAGGTGCTGGGCCGTGGAGGTGTAAATGCTGTGCGAGAGCGCCTGATTGAAGCTCTGGAGTACAGGCTGGCGGTGTCTGAAAACCAGTCATCATATCTTAGTGTCCTGCTTCTTCTGGGACGGTCCGACTATGCCAGAACCTCTATGCGTGAACTTGCCCAAAACTGCGGTTGCGTCCATGTTCTGGCTTTGTCTGGAATGCATTTGGGCATAATTGCAGGAACCTGTAGAAGACTGTTCGGAAGAAAGTATTTGGGAAGGGTCGTTTCATCTCTGATGGTTGCGCTGTTTGTGTTTGTAGCAGGGCCAAGACCTTCGCTTGTCAGGGCGGCAATTGCGTTCTATCTGGGTTTTCTGGACATCCGCCTCAGGACTCTGTTGGTGTTCTTTCTCCAGATGGTTCTGTTTCCGGTCTCAATGACGGAAGTCGGTTGCTGCTACGGGTATGCAGCCGTGTTTGCCATAGTATTCTTATCCCCATATATCGAAGCTTTGCTGTTTCAGTGGATGGGAAGGCTTTCAAAGCTTTTCAGCGCCACCGTGTCTGTCATGTTGCTAAGCGCTCCGATACAGATGATTCTTTCCGGCAGATGGTATCCTGCTGCCATAGTTGCATCTCCGGTTGCAGGGCTGCTTGTTGCAATCTCGATGCTTCTTGGCCTGCTGTTGCTTCTATTCGGAAAGCTTCAACCTCTTCTGTGGCTCAACGATAAAGTCTATCTGGCATTGGAGAATGTCTTCACCTATTTCGGTTCCTGGCAACCATCAAAATGGAAAGGCTATGTGGTCCTGATCTGTGTTCTGTGCTCTGTTGTCATTGTGTTTGCATCAGTTCGTCTTCTTGTCAGAAGAAGGGTGGAATCCTTGCATTGATCAAATGATATTCAACTCTTTGACATAATTGGTTATAATCGCAAAAGACATGGCAATCTGGGACTTCGATTACAGCTCAGTATCCTCAATAGCGCATCTTCTGGAAGAGAACGGCCTTTCCATGACAAAGAAGTTCGGCCAGAACTTTCTCATCTCAATGCCCTCCCTTGATAGGATAGTTGCTCTGAGCGGAGCAAAAGAGGGTCTAAGGGTTTGGGAGGTCGGCCCGGGAATCGGTGCGCTTACCACCAAGCTTCTCAGAACAGGTGCGTCTGTGACTGCATTTGAGATTGACCACGGATTCTGCCGGATTCTAAGAGAGAAGGCCTATGTCGATGTCCCGAACTTCTCATTGGTGGAAGGGGATGCTCTGAAGACGTGGAAGGAAGTCTGGAAAGAGCAGGGGACACCCGATGTCATCTGCGCCAATCTTCCATACAACGTTGGATCTGTGTTCATAGCTTCGGTGATAGAGAGCCGTTGTCTGCCAGAAACGATGGTGTTCACCCTTCAAAGCGAGGTTGTCGATCGCATCTGCGCAAAACAGGGAACGGAGGATTTCTCGGGGTTCTCGATTCTGACTGGAATTGACTACGAAAACTCAGAGGCGTTCAAGCTCAAGTCTGGATGCTTTTTCCCACCACCGAATGTTGATAGCTCTGTGGTAGTGATGAGACGCAGAAAGGAGCCTCTGGTTCCGTCTGATGAGGCTGCAGGCTTTCTGAATCTTGTCAGGGTTCTGTTTACCCAGAGAAGAAAGACTGTGAAGAACAACCTCAAGGTCCTAGGAAAAGGTTCAGTTGTCGTGGACTGCGCACTAAAGACGGCTGGAATCGGAGAGACAGAAAGAGCAGAGAGGCTGAGCATCCAGCAGATTCTGGATCTCAAGAGAGGTCTTGGTCTATGAAGGTTTTCGTTTATACCCTAGGCTGTAGGGTTAACCAGTGTGAAAGCGAGGCGGTTGCCGAGTCTTTTGCAAAGAGCGGCCACGAGGTTCTGAAATCCTTCTCTGATGCGGATCTTGTAATCGTCAACACCTGCACCGTGACCAGCAAGGCCGAGCAGAAGGCTCGCCGTGAGATAAGGCTCTTTGCCAAAAGCTGTCCCACGCTTGTAACCGGTTGTTATGCCCAGGTCAGCCCTAAGGAGATCGAGGCTCTGTCTCCCAACGTTGTTGTCCTTCCCCTTGTCAGAAAGCCTGAGCTTCTTGGCCTTGCAGAATACCTGAATAGCCACGACGGGTCCGTTTTGGATTCATTGAAATCATTTGCCTCAGAGAACGGCAGGCCAGGTTCTCTCTTTGATTTTGCACCGTCTCAGTTCTCATACCACTCAAGGTCCTATCTGAAGGTCCAGGACGGCTGTGACAACAACTGCGCCTTCTGCAGGGTCCACATAGCACGAGGCAAATCACAGAGCCTTGACTGGCAGACCGTTGTGGACAGGGCGCTTGAGATTGAACGCAAAGGCTACCATGAGATAGTGCTCACAGGCGTGAATCTTACCATGTATGACCACTATGGAAGAGGACTTGGAGGGCTGTTGGAGCATCTTTTGGGTGCTGTGGGGCAAAATATGAGATTTCGCCTTTCATCGCTTGAGCCGGACCACATAGACGACCTTCTCATAGAGCAGCTCAAGGACCCGAGGATGCAACCATACTTCCACATCCCGATCCAAAGCGCATCGGACAAGGTCATCAAACGGATCAACAGAGTCTATGACAGCAGCCATCTTGAGTACGTGATTGAAAGGCTCAGGTCAGTGAAGGATGATCCTTTCTTGGCATGCGACATCATCACCGGTCTTCCCGGGGAGGATGATGCTGAATTTGAGGTGACAAGGTCATTTCTGGAGCGGCATCGTTTTGCACTAATGCATGTCTTCCCGTTCAGCCCGCGTCCAGACACGGCTCTGGAGAACGCAAGGGACAAGGTCCCCGAAAGCGTTCGTGACGAGAGGGCGGCGATTCTGAGGGACCTGTCGCTTAAACTCAACAGAGACTATGTCAGAAGGCAGGTCGGAAAGACTGCGGAGATCATTTTGGAAGGTCGCAGGCTTGGACACTGGCACGGCCTTACAGGCAACTACCTCAAGCTTGATGTCCAGTCCGTTCCGGACGGTGCCTCCGTCGGGGATCTGTTTCCCGTCAGGGTCCTGTCCGAAACAGAGGCTGAGGTGATCAGATGAAGGTGGATATTTGCATCCATGAATTTGAGACTCTGGACTCGACGAATAGGCTTCTGATAGACATGGCAAAAACCGGCTCCCCTTGCGGGACCGTTGTCTGGGCACATAGGCAGAGCTCTGGTCGGGGAAGGTTGGGACGAAGCTTCTCATCGCCGGAAGGCGGGGTGTATGTGAGCTTTCTACTGCCGCTTCCTGACAACTACGAAGCAATAGGGTTTTCCCTGACAGCGATGGCTGGAGTTGCAGTCAAACGTACCATTTCTGAGGTTTGCAACATAAACTGCGGCATCAAATGGGTCAATGATGTCATTCTTGACGGGAAAAAGGTCTGCGGCATTCTGGCACAGGTGGCTGGGGATAAGGTGGTTATGGGCATAGGCGTAAACTACACAACACCGGCATCCGAGTTTCCACTGGAGATTCGAGACATCGCCTGTTCAATATATGATGATCCTGCAAAGGCCCCAAAGATGTCCCTGTTCGTTGAGACGCTTGCAAGGAATGTCTTTGGAATCTGCAGCGGAAATGACGAAAGCTGGCTTGAGGAATACAAAAGCTCTAGCACAATTGTCGGAAACGAAGTACAAATAATCCAGGCCGGAGAGATTGTGGGAAGAGGCAAGGTCATTGGCATAGACGATCTTTGCCATCTGCATATCAAAGGCGAAGACGGAAAAGAGATCGTCCTCTCAACAGGAGAGGTGAGCATAAGGAAAAGAGATGATTGACAAAGCGCAGTGGAAAGCTCTGGTTCAGGCCAGACTCCAGAATATGTATGAGAGCACAGGACATGAAGGGAAACTTGCTGATGTAGTTATCCAGGTTCCTCCGAAACCGGAGCTGGGGGATCTTGCATTCCCTCTGTTCGCATTCGCCAAGGCATTCTCCAAGGCCCCGAACATCCTTTCACAGCAGCTTGCAGATGACATCAATGCCCTTTCCGACAAACCGGATGGGGAGGCCTTCTCCGCAGGGCCGTACATGAACGTCAGGCTGAACATGGATAAGATGGTGTCGAATCTGTACAGGCAGATAGTCAAGCAGGCATCTGATTACGGAAAGACCAATGCAGTTGAAGGCAAGAAGGTCATGATCGAGTTCAGCTGCCCAAACACAAACAAGCCGCTGCACCTTGGCCATGTCAGAAACGACTGCATCGGGCAGAGCATGAGCCAGATCCTGAAGGCTTGTGGCGCAGATGTCATGAAGGTCAACCTGATCAACAACAGGGGCGTGCATATCTGCAAGTCCATGCTTGCCTACAAGAAGTTCGGAAACGGTGAGACCCCTGAGTCCTCTGGCATCAAGGGTGACCACCTTGTGGGAAACTACTATGTTCGCTTTGCCCAGTGGGAGAAAGAGGTCCTGGACAAGGACATTGCTGATTTGGTCGCCAAAGGAATGGACAAGGAGAAGGCCGAGGAGATAGCCAAGGCCAACAACGCTCCGGATCTGGAGGCTCAGGCCATGCTTCGTGACTGGGAGAACGGCGTGCCGGAGGTCATCGATCTTTGGAAGAAGATGAACCAGTGGACGCTTGACGGGGTTGCCGAGACCTACGCAAACACGGGAATCTCGTTTGACAAGTACTACTATGAGAGCGACACCTACAAGCTTGGAAAGGACAAGGTCCTTGAGGGCCTTGAGAAGGGTGTCTTCCAGAAGTCCGATGACGGGGCAATCTTCATAGACAACTCAGACATAGGTCTGGACAAGAAAATCCTTCTGAGAAAGGACGGGACTTCGATCTACATCACACAGGACATCGGAACTGCAATCAACAGACACGAAGACTGGCCGTTCGACAGTCTGGTCTATGTTGTGGCAAGCGAGCAGAAGTACCACTTCAAGGTCCTGTTCCATGTTCTCGACAAGCTTGGCTACCCATGGGCAAAGGACCTGCACCACCTTTCTTATGGCATGGTCTTCCTCCCAGAAGGCAAGATGAAAAGCCGTGAGGGTACGGTCGTTGATGCAGATGACCTGATCAAGAGCCTTACAGACATGGCCAGGGAGGAGATTTCCGAGAAGGGACGCGACAGCGAGCTTTCCGACGTGGACCAGACTGCACACGACATTGCTCTTGGCGCCTTGAACTACTACATCCTCCAGTTCGACCCGAACAAGGACTTCGTGTTCAATCCCAAGGAGTCTCTTTCATTCAATGGGAACACCGGTCCATATCTCCAGTACATGGGTGCAAGGATTTCCTCAATGCTCAGAAAGTATGATGAGGTGAGATCGGAATATGATGTAATGCCGTTCAACCCATCCATCCTTTCACTCGAGGATGAAAGGGAGCTGATCAAACTTGTCGGATCTTTCCCCGAGACGGTGACAAAGGCCTGCAACAACTATGACCCAAGCGTCATCTGCGCCTACCTGTACGACCTGTCCAAGCGATTTTCACACTGGTACCACGACAATCAGATCCTCAAGGCCGAGACCGCCAGCCTCGTCAAGGCAAGGGTGTGCCTGTGCGAGATGGTTCTCCAGACCATGAAGAACGCATTCGCTCTTGTGGGCATTCCGTTCCTTGAGAAGATGTGATCAGCTGAAGAGGGTGATCAGGCCGTCTATCAGGCGGTCAAGCTCCCATGATGCATCGCCTGTGCCTGCAATGATGTTGCACAGGCAATCTATGACAGCGGATGTGAAATAGTCGGA
>JAEEGL017138039.1_pt1 | contig 17354 bp, 12 predicted proteins | sample 9134231 | NCBI WGS metagenome assembly JAEEGL01 (sample SAMN16246548, study PRJNA631951) | gut metagenome | biome: gut microbiome; feature: rumen; material: fiber-attached | host: Bos | place: Iran: Karaj | collected 2018-10
CGGGCGTGAAGGATGCCAAGCCCGCAGCAGCTGCTGCAGCGCCGAAGCCCGCCATTAAGACTGGTGCGTAAGATTGCTCGCCTATGGGCGGCCGCGGCCGCCCATACGGTTCGCGGCCTGTGCTATTCGACGACGTCGAATACGCACAGGCTTTTTTGTGCCGTGGGTTGCGCTGCGCTTACCCACGGTTAGACTATGCCGCCCCTGCGGGGCTCTGGCGGTTGCGCCCCTGCGGGGCGCGTCGATCCGTGGGTTGCGCTGCGCTTACCCACGGTTAATATCAGGCACCCCTACGGGGTGCTGGCGGTTGCGCCCCTGCGGGGGGCGTCGATCAATCATTCTTTACGCAGCGGAACCCGAGGTCTGGCGCGCCGGAATTCACCGGCATCGGCACATTCACGCTGATATTGATCTCGGCGCGGGCCGACTGATAGCTGCCGCCTTTTGTAATATATTTTTGTGGATCCTGTGGATCGGGGGTTGAGGTCCATTCGCGGACGTTGCCGAGCATATTGAGGATATGTCCGGGGTTGGCGCTTTGCATGCGTCTGAATACGCTTTCGGGTTCGTTGGGATTGATTTTTTTGCATTCACCGCGGCCGGCGCCGAAATGTATCGTATCGCACGAAACATTCACAAATGTGATGCCGTTGGTTTCACCGCCGAATCTTGCGGCGGCTTCCCACTGATCTGCTGTGGGCAGTGTTTTGCCGGCGAATTTGCAGAATTCATCGGCGCTGCCATAACCGATACCCGTAACGGGCAGATTGGCGTCTTCCGGGACATTGGCGAGCGGTGGGCATTTACCGGCTTCGATACATTTATTGTATTGATAGTAGGATACTTCGGTCTGATCGATGCTGAATGCGGGGAGCTGCATCATTTTGAGCTCATCGCTTTTATCTGTGCTCACCCAATGTTTGGCGGCCGGAATCGATGTCATCATACCAAAATCGGTTTGTATTTCTCGTATTTGATGGGGATCGAGTGTTGTATCTTTTTCTGTGGCTGCCAGTGTATCGGGAATATCTTCGGGCCCTGGAATCGGCAGATTTTTGGAATGCCGATAATACAATCCTGCGGCTGCCAGAATACAGATGAAGATTAATACAAGTTTGAGTGCTGTATGTTTTTTTTGTGATACTGCAGCGTTCTGGGGCTGTACGTTTGCTGGCGATTCGGATGGATTCGATTGTGCAGCCGGCGTTTCCTGCTTTATATCGGTATCCGGTTTAACCGCAGCTGGTTTCTTTTCTTCTGCCTTTTTGGATTTGGCGGGTGAAGCGTCTGGTTGTATATTTTCGCGTTTTGCTTTTTGTATCTTTTCGGCAGACGCAGATTTCTTAACCGGTTGTAATTTCTCTGCAGATTGTGATTTTTTAACTGGCTGTAGTTTTTCTGCAGAATTGTTTACGGGCTGCAGCTTTTCTTTTGACTGTATCTTTTCGGCCGGCTGATCGTTTGTATCATTTTTGATTTCGGTTTTCGCATAACCGATATCGTGAATGGTGCGGCCGCGTTTGAATACAACTTTGGATTTGGCATCTGGATTGGTGCGTTTTTTCTCGCGCGCGATTTGAATAATCGAAGGATGTGTGGGGGATTTTTTGGGGATGGCGGCTTCGGTATGCGCAATCGCACTTATTTTGGGTGCTTCGTTGTTCTCTGCATCCGGCTGGGGCTCAGGATTTGCCGGCGCAGCAACGGACTTTCTTCTTTTATCGATGCGAGGTTTTCCGGGTTTTTTAATTTCCTCGCCGTCCTGATTTTTCGAGCGGGTGCGGTCGATGGCGCGTTCGATTTTTCGCTGCAGCTTTTGGTTCGTGGGCAGAATCGTGGTGCCTTCGTATGGATTGAGCAGCAGCTTGATATCGTCGTATCCGCCCAAAGAGAGCAGGGCGCGCTGGAACGATTCGGCATTGGGATAGCGGTTCGCCCGGTCTTTTTCGAGGGCTTTCATGATGATGGCTTCGAGGCGGTCGGAGACATCGTTTCGCCATTTGCGAATCGAAGGCGGCTTCATGGTGAGCTGCGCTTTCATCAGTTCGAATTCGCGGTATTCTTCGAACGGCGTACGGCCGCACAGCATCTCGTACATCGTGAGACCGATGGCGTATAAATCGGCGCGCTCATCGACATCGCGGGCATTTTCGATTTGTTCCGGAGCCATATATTTGGGGGTGCCAAGCTTGGTTCCGGTCACGGTGCGCTGTTCGTTTTCCTGCAGCAGTTTGGCGATGCCGAAGTCCATCACTTTCACGCCGCAATAGAGGGCTTCTTTGGATTCTTCGGCGCTGATCATGATGTTGGACGGTTTGATATCGCGGTGAACGATGCCGGCGTGATGTGCGAATCCGATGGCATCAAGCATGACCAGGGCGCACGATACGGTATCGCGTTCGGACAGCGGGGCGCGTTCGATGATCTGGTCGAGTGCCTCGCCTTCGATATATTCCATGACAATTGCAAGAACGCCGGGGATACCGCCGTCTTTATCGCTGTCGAGTACATCCATCACGTGCACGATATGCGGATGCACGACTTTTGCCTGTATTTTGGCTTCGGCCAGAAACCGTTTGCGCAGGATATCCATGCGAGCCAGCTTGGGGTCGAGTACTTTGAGCGCATAGCGCGTTCCGAGCGTTTTGTGGTGGCAGCTGTAGACTGTTCCCATGCCGCCGTCACCGATTTCCTCCTCGATCACGTAGCTGCCGCGCAATACTGCACCGCTTGGCAGCAGGCCATTGGGCTGTATTGCAAATGCCAGGTCGTTGCCGCAGAAATTGCAGAACCGGCTTCCCGGCGGATTAACTTTTTGGCAGAATCGACACTTTTGGTTTGACACAATAACCTCGTGATTGCAAAACCTCACATCCGGGGGATTCCCCGGACGGGGACTTTTTTAAAGCACCTTGGGTGCTTGCGCAACTTTCGGAGTAAACATGGCTGCCACATCGTTGCTCAAAACCATCGTGCATTCACTGCTCACCAGCATGGGGATGCGTGTGCTGTCGATGGCGCTGCGCTTTGTGACCATCTGTTTGCTGCCGTTATGGCTGGAACCTGCCGAAATCGGTTATACGGCCATCATTCTCATCATCGTCAATATTGCATTTGCCATTTCGGATTTCGGTTTCGGCACGGCGCTTATCAAGTCGGAGCAAATGACGCCGCCGCTGTATCAGTCGGTCTTTACATTTACGGCGCTCTCGTCAACCCTGGTGGTGATCATCATCATTTTATGCGCGCCTGTTTTTGAGTCGCTGTTTTCGATTCCGGCATGGCTGGTGGTACTCGCGTCATTTGGGATTTCCTTTAATGCGTTTTCAATTGTCCCCAATTCACTGCTTCAGCGAGAGCTGAAGTTTACGAACATCGCGATTCGGGATTTTATTGGAGAGGTCGCATTTTCGGCGACTGCGATTTCGTGCGCGTGTCTGGGGTATGGGGCGCTTTCGATTGCGGTGGCTGTGGTTGCGCATCGATTGGTGCGCTGGGTTATCGTATCGCTGTCGATAAAGTATCAGGCGCGTTTGTTTATCTCGCTGAACGAATTGAAGCGGCTGGCGGGTTTTAGTTTTTTCCAGTTCACATCGATCATGCTCACGCAGTTGTTTAACCAGCTCGACAAGCTGCTGCTGGGCGCTTTTCTCACACCTGCGACGCTGGGATATTATTCGCAGGCGCAGCAGCTCACGGTTTCGCCGATTCAGTCGCTGACCGGGGCGGCAAAGAATGTTTTCTTTGCATCGTTTTCGAAAGTGCAGAAAGACGATTTAACGATGCGTTCGCTGTTTGTGAAAATCACGCGCTGGATGTGGTTTATTGCGGGGATTTATGTGGGGTTGCTGGCGCCGGCGCTGCATCTGGTGCCGGTTGTCTATAAATCCGAGTGGGCTGCAGCGGTTCCCATCGGCATCGCTTTGTGTACGACGATTCCATTGTTCTGTGCCGAAATTTTTGAAGGCATCATGATTGCCATTGGCGGCGAGCGCCGCCGCATCGTATCGGCATTTTCGAAACTGTTTATGCTCGCCGTTGGCTGTGCGATCGTTTTTACAGCATTCTCAAGCACCAACACGCCCATTGTGATGGGCGTGATTCTGGGCATTTCGATTCTGGCTTCGGTCGTTATCAATATGCACTTTATTTGCCGCCGGCTGTCACTTGAGCGCCGCCACCTGATGGCGATCTTCAGGACCGCCATGGTGGGACTGTTGTTTGCTGTGGCCGGTATCTGTGTGTCGATTTACCTGATGCCCAATTGAGCTATTGGTCGAGGCAGGCATTGAGCACTTCGTGATAGACTTTCCCCTGGGGCGACAGAGCCTTATCGACGGCGTTCTGGACGTTTTCGGCGATTTCGTAATCCCGGTCCTCGCTGTAGTCGATATCGTATGCATAGACGCGATAGGCGTTGCACCCCATGGTCTTGTAGGCTTCACGATAGGCTTTGAGGTCTTCGTTCATCACCTGACCATAGATATGCACGCAGTCGGGGGCATACTCGCCGATTTGCTCGAGCACGAGCATGCTGCTGGATTTGCAGCTATCCACCGACGAATAGGTTTTGATATTGCAGCCCACGGCTTCGGGACAATATTCGGAAAAACCGGTCAGGAGCTCGTCTGTATCATCCCGGGCGGCCATATAGGCACAGCGGTGCGCAGCTGCCTGCGTCTCGGCAAATTCGGCTTTGCACGATACCAACATCTGGTTCATTGCGGCTGCGGCAGCGTCGTCCAGTGAAGCAGAATACAGAAGACAGCTGAACGCTTCATACATCCTGTTCTCGCAATCCAGCTTTTTGGCTTCAACCTGTTTGTACAAATCGGCGCAGGATTCAAATGTACTCAGATATGCCAGAATATGATTCTGAATCGTTGATTCGCAGTCGGTATAAACAAAATTGGTCCCGTCGATATCTTTTCCGGCGGCTTTCAGGCTTTCGTAACACGATTTTCGCGTTTCACAAATCCCGTCAATGACGGTTTGGAGCTCTGCGGGGAGACTGGTTTGCTGGCCGTTGTTCCCGTTTTCGCCGTTATTTCCGTTCTCGCCGTTGTTCCCGTTTTCGCCGTTGTTCCCGTTTTCGCCGTTGTTCCCGTTTTCGCCGTTGTTTCCGTTTTCGCCGTTGTTTCCGTTCTCGCCGTTGTTTCCGTTTTCGCCGTTGTTTCCGTTCTCGCCGTTGTTTCCGTTTTCGCCGTTGTTTTTGGGGGTACTGTTGTTTTGGGCGTTGGTTTGTGCAGAATCGTTATCATCCGAACAAGCGCATACAGCAGTCGCAGCAAAGACAGCGGTCAATATCCAAACTAATTTCCTCACAGCGTACCTCTTTGGTGAATATAAGACTCCGGACGCCGTCCGGCGTTGCAGATGGCATGCGCGCCATTTGGCGCGCATGAGGTTTGGGGCATCAGTCGTCGTAAACCATCATATGAATACCGGTGACGTGCAGGTTTTTGATTTTGATGGCTGCACCGGATTTCGCGCTGACGAATCGAATCGCGGGGTTGGCCAGACCCTTAATCGAGAACACGAGTTCACCGCTGTTTTGCCAGTGATTGCCATGTGCACCGACTTTAACATCTGCGATTTTACCCACGGGAAGGTCGCCGTCATAAAGCATCACGGTGATGGTGTCGATCGAGTTGGCTTGTTTCTTTACAACATAGAAAGCGACGGAGATGAAGCTGGCTTCATCGTTGAAATCTGTGGGGATGGATGCGCTGGCTTTGGTGAGGTCGTAGGCGACATACCACTGCAGGTTGGGCATTCCGCTTTCGCCGGCTCTCCAGGCTCCGAATACATAGGTATAATCTGTATCGACGGATAATTCGGCGTTCAGATTCCACGAGAACCCGGCAGCTTTGAGTTTCTTTTCGTCGACGCCGCCGCTCGTGGTGAGCTTCGAGATGAGCGTATCGGTGTAGATTTCTGAGATACTTTCGGTATTGCCTACCTTCTGGCAAATCATATCGGGTTTGCAGTTATGCGTACAGGCGAAAGACCATGGGATGTACATGATATTGGCGTTGGCATTCTGGACGTATTTATCGACTTCACCATAGCTGGCATCACTTGGTCTGATATAGAAGAAGTCGCGGACGAATCCATCGAGGATGTCTGGTGCATAGGCACATGCGCGCGGTGTAAATGTGTCGATGCTGGGGTCGCAGTATTCGCCTTCATCCAGCACGTTGTTATTGCAGGTTTGCGAAGCATTGACGCATGAAGCTTCGTTATCGATGGTGCAGGAGTCGCTGCAGACGAGATCGCCGGCGACTGTTCCCGGGGGGCAATTTGGCTGGCTGCCGGGAACGAACGCATTGCCATCGCATTCTTCGCTGCCATCCAGAACGCCGTTTCCACAAAGACTGTTGCTGCAGTCGGAAGTGTCGAATGTGCAGTCGAAAGCGCACGAAAGATAACCGGTATAGCCTGTGCCGAGCAGTTCGACGCAGGTCTTTATGGGCATATCGCTGCCGTCGCATTCCTCGTTGCCTTCGCGGATACCATTGGAGCAGCTCGGCCCGACAGATGATTTGCAGTCGCTCGTATCGAATCTGCATCCACGGGTGCAGCTGAGCGTTCCCGTATATCCGTCGCCCATCACGGATTCGCAGGTCGCACCGCCGAGAATGGTTGGGCTGTCGCAGTCTTCGTTCGCGTCGATCTGGCCGTTGCCGCATGTAATGATCGATGGCGGGACGCACTCGGTTGTGATGTACGACTGGCAGTTTTCGGCGCAGATGAGCGCACCGGTATATCCGGCGCCCATCACGGATTCGCATGTGGCGTCGCCCACATTGGTCATATCGCAGAGCTCGCCTTCGTCGATTCGATAGTTGCCGCAGCCCTCGCCGTGATTGGGCACGCATCCGGTCACATAAAAGCCCGAGCAGGTTTCGTTGCAGCGCGGGGTGCCGATATAGTCGCCGCCGATGATGAGGTCGTTGCATGTGACATCGCCGATATCGTCGCCGTCACAGGCTTCACCGGGATCTATCCGGTTATTGCCGCATTCGCTGGCGCTCGGAATGCAGTTGGTGGCGTCGATTGTGGCGCACCCGATGCAGCTCAGGCTGCCTGTTGCGCCTTCACCGGCGAAAGTCGCGCATGATTTGCCGTCAAAATTCGTTCCGTCACAGCGTTCACCCGGGTCGATTTGGCCATTGCCGCACAGTGACGAGGCAATGCAGTTTGCAGTGGAAATACGGCAGGCATTACATCTGAGCGTGCCTGTCGCGCCGGCGCCCATAATCGAGGCGCAGGTCTGCGATGGATTGGCAAACTGCGTGCCGTCACATGCTTCACCGGCATCCAGTTTGCCGTTGCCGCAAGTGGTGATGATTGAGCTTTCGGCGCATGAGCCCTGGGTGAGCGTGCAGGCATCCGAACACCCGGGAATGCCGCCCGGCTGCCAGTCTTTGCTTGCATCAAACGAGTAGCACGATGCATCGGTGCTGCCATCACAAACTTCGCCATATTCAAGAACGCCGTTTCCGCATTTGTTTTTGTGCTGTCCATTGCCATCTTTTACAGAATCGTTGCAGCTGCATAAACCAACACTCAACAAAGCCATTAAAAACAGTGATTTTTTCATTCATTCCTCCGGAAAATCGAAAACAATTCGGATACAGTTATCCGCAACCATAGCCTGCCATCATAGCGTTTAAATCCCGAATGTAAAGCCGGGATAAGGGGTACAAAAGGTTACTGTTGAAATATTTTGATAATGAAGGTATAAAACCTACATGTGCACCTTTGGCTGCCAAAGTGTGTATCATAAGGAGAGGTAAAATTGGGAAAAATAACGATAATTGATGATTTTTATTCGCCGTTAAACAAGTTTAACCGAACGTTGCGCATATACACGCCGGACTCCTACGATGAGGATCCGGAACGCCGCTATCCGGTGATATACATGACGGATGCGCAGAATGTGTATTGTCATCCGCGCAGTGCGCAAATCGACACGTGGTGTGTGAACCGGACGCTGGACGCGATGTGGGCCAACGGCGAGCTCGATCGCGAGTGGATCGTGTGTGCCATCGATCACGAAATCGACAGATTTGGCGAATACACGCCATGGCCGTATCCGGCGGCATCCGTCTTTGATCCGCGCGGACGTCAGTTTCTGAACAACCTGACTGAATTCTTCATTCCCTATATGAACAGCCACTATCGCACGCTCACGGGGCCACAAAATACGGCGTTTGTCGGTTCGTCGCTTGGCGGTCTGATGGCGTTGTTCTGCGGCCGCGAACGACCCGACGTGATTGGCCGCATCGGCGCGGTTTCGCCCAGCGTGATGTGGGCCGATTTCCGCTGCTTCGAGCACTGGAATTCAAAACTCGACGTCTGGACCAAAATCTACATCGACATGGGCACCGAGGAGCGCATTGTCGTGCAGGGCATTTACATGGATTACGCTGCCATCGTCGGCGATTTCTATGAACATCTGATGCGTCTTGGCTACAAGGATTACGAGGTCACGCTCAACGTCGAGGAAGGCGGCATCCATTATGAAGCCGACTGGGCGCGTCGTTTTCCGTATTTGTGCAAGGTTTTGCTTAACGACGACTAGATGTTGGTGCGGGCCATGCTATCGTGCCTCTGGCCCGATACGCCTGGCCTGCCGTGCTATCGTGCCGATGGCCCGATACGCACGGCAAATGCTGATGGTGCGGCTGCATTCTATTGCGGCGCTGGCGGCGTATTTGGACGCAGTTCCAAATAGACGCCAGCCGTGGGCGTATTTGCCGTCAGGCAAATAGACCACGCCTCCATAAAATCATCAAAGGCAGATGCGCGCCAATGCTGTATCTGCTTTTGTTTGTGCTTATTTCGTGACAATCCAAAATTTCTGTTGTAAAAAGCATTGAGCTGATAAGGTGACCGCTGTGCCACGCTTGTCGGCTTTTTGGGTTTGTGGGTTTTCCGGTGTGCTTTGGCGCTGGAAATGGTGTTTCGGAGGAAACAGATGGATTACAACAATCAGGAAAACGGCGAATCTCTATTTGGGCAAAGAAACGAGAATTCCGTTTTGTTTTCCCTAGATAGTCTGAATGCGCTTGATGAAGAGAACAACGATGGCAGTCTGAATACAAACAGCGAGGCATCGGGTCTTATCAACCTGGATTTGCTCAACAAGATGAGCCATGAAGGTGATGCTGACGACGACAATGTCAGTGCCGCTCAGATGAACCCCATGGGCAGCATGGTGTTTAACCAGGTCATCGCAAGAAAGAGCAAACGGAATATCGTTCTGATTATTGCGGCGTTTGTTGCTCTGATCGGAATCGGTGTGGGCGTCGCTTTCTGGGTCTATTCGAACGCCAAGGAAAAAGAAGAAGAACTGAACAAGGCCAACGAACTTGCACTGCAGGCAAAAGCAGCGGAACAGGCCAAGATGAATGCTGATAATGAGGCATTGCAGGTTAAGATTCAGGAACTCGAAAAACAGCAAAAAGAGCGCGAAGAAGAGCTGCAAAAGAAAGAGACCGAGCTTGAACGCGAGAGACAGCTGCAGGCCCAGGCTCAGAAAGATGCGGATACTGTGAATGCCAATTCAACAAATAAGGGCGGCAATAAGGGCGGTGGCAGCAAGACCGGCGGCGATAAGACCGGCGGCGGCAGTGGTTCCACTGCAGGACCTACAAAAACCGGCTCGAAGGCTGATCCGGCCGCCATTAAGGCTGCGCTCGCCGAGGCCAACAAAAAGGCTTCGAAATGCGCCAAAAATGGTTCGCTCAATATCTCGCTGTCGATCAATGGCAGCGGCAAGGCTTCGGGCGTTTCGGCTGTCGGCGGTACGTTCAAGGGCACCCCGAGCGAAAAATGCATTCTCACCGTTTTCGAAAAGCACAATTACCCAACATTCAGCGGCAGCGCGGTGCCTGTTAAATACACGGTCAAACTCTAGGATTTTTCCTTTCTCTCAGAAAGACGCCCGATTGGGCGTCTTTTTTTTTGGCTTTGTACGGCAACTGTGTTGATATCATCAGTTCTTGGCCATTAGATAGTCTGTCCGTGGGTTTCACCCACTGTTACGCATGTTGCGCTCCGCTGGGGCGCTGGTGGTGACGCCCCTGCGGGGTGTGTCGGATCCGTGGTTTTGCTATATGAGGGTGATGTGTGTTTTTATTGTACGATATCGAAGGCAGTTGTGATAAAATAGAATCGCATTGATCGGCGTGCGATCATGGATCTGTGTACGGTGAACGATATGGCAGTTTGTTTGTGTTGCGGGCAGATTTCCAAGCAGCCCGGAGAATTGTGTGCTTGTGGCAAGGCTTATGCGGTCTGCGACAATCAGCAAAAGGATCCGCTGGGATTGCTTGGGCAGTTGGTGGCTGGCAAGTTTGTTCCGATTGCTTTGATCAAAGCCGACCAGAGTACGCTGGTTTACGAGATGTACCAGTTGGTAGTCGACCGAAAGCTCACGCTGACGGCGATTATGCCAAAAGTGTACGCGAAGCCTGGTATTCCGGCTGTCGTCAAATCGTTCATCGACAACTATGCAAACGTCAAGCAGCAGAATACCCCGACGCTGCTGGAGGTGATTGAGCTGAACGAGCTCAAGACGCTTGCGGTGACGACCGATGCATTCCGTGGCGACATGCTTCCCGATTATCAAAAGAATAACCAGATTGAGGCGATCGAGGCCATTCATATCATCCATCAGATGCTGCAGGCGACAGCGGCAATGCACAACAATCACCTGCGGATGCCGCATATTGGCCCGGGGAATTTGCGCATTATCCGATCGGGGCATGATCACAATTTTGTGCGTCTGCGCGGGCTTTTGGAAGCCACGCTGACCCATGGCACCGAGAATACGACGCCGCGCAATGATGTGGCGGATGTAGCGCAGATTGCGCTGTCCATCCTTACCGAAAGACCGCTGCCCATCACGTCGATCGAACTGCCGCCCGACCGGTCTTATCTGATGCCGATTGTGCAGCTGTTTTTGTCGGCCGAATCCAATTACGAATCGTGCACCGAGATGCTCAACGCGTTCGAGACTGCATTCGATTTGAATACGCGGGATTACGAAAAGGTGAAACCGGCAAATGTGTCGGATTTGTCGACGCCGCCGTCCAAGCCAAAAAACCGCACGCCTGTGCCGTTTGATCAGATTATCTGGATGCACAGGCCTCCACAGAGCGACTTTTAATGCAAAGCGAATCGGGTGCCTACAACCGGCTTTGGCACGATATCAACCGTGAATTGTGGCGATCGGCGTGTGCAGGTGTGCCGCCGCGAGGCTTTATTCGTGCGGAACTGTGGCGTCGTGTGGATCATACCCGTGTGCTTGAGAAATCGGCATCGATACGTATGGCGCGCAAGAATAAAGGGCCGAGTCCTGTGTTTCGTGCATGCAACTGGCTGGTCGAAACAGGACCAATCAGCACATCGCATGAGATGCCCGATCAAAGTGCACTCGATCCGCAAAATGCGGCGATTCCCGAATCGTGGCCGACCAGTTATCCCGGCATTGATACGAGCAATCCTGTGCCCAGACCCGACGATGAACAGCTCGATCACTATCAGGCGTTTGTCTATGCATTTGTTTATGCGGCTCAGGCGGCGCAGAATCTCGGGCTCGATCCGGCTTCGCTCGAATTCGGGTTCGATTTTTCGGGGCATCGGTGGGCTGTGCAGGGCACCGATGATGAGCCTTTCAAAAAGATTACCGTCAATTTCTATTACATCTGCGCGCCTCCCAAAATCTGGAATGCGATATTTCTGGCCATCGTGAAAGGGCATCCGACCTCCCGCCGCATTGCCGAGCAATACGTGCAGTCGAGCGAAGCTCAGTATCTGCGCGCAGTTTATGCCGATCTGTCGCCGCTCAGAGAACACGATGTCTACGATTTGTCGCAGATGTTCGACAGCCTGAATGCACGGTATTTCAATAACGCACTTCCCAAACCCGTGATCGCATGGACGACCCGAATGCAGTACTCAATTTTGGGCACATACGATTTTCACTGGGATATTCTGCGCATTTCGAAAGCGCTCAACGACAGGCGTGTGCCCGAATATGCCATAGAATTTGTGATGTATCACGAAATGCTGCATATTAAACATGGCGCGCGTCGCGAGAATAACCGGTTTCTGGCACATACTGCCAACTTCAGGGCCGAAGAAAAACTGTATCCCAAATACCACGAAGCTGAGCAATTCTGCGCACAGCTCAAAAAACTCACGAAATCCGAAGACTGATGCATACGCACAGCGGGTGTCCCCGGATAGTGAATCACAGCATGTCCGATAATCCGACACGCCTGGAAGGCGTCTTATCTGTATGCATAACCTGGGGCATACGCACAGCGGATGCCCCCGGATAGAGGAATCCATATGTCTGAAGAAATGCAAAAACAAACCGCCGATCCCGAAATTGACCAGGCCGAGATAGACCGCGAAATCGCGGAACTGCTTGGCGGATCAACGAGTTCCGATGATGCATCCGATAGCCGGGATGCCGCAGAAGAAGTGAAACCGCCTGTTGCTGCGCCAGCACCGGCAGCGGCCGAAAAACCAAAGCCGGAGCTCAAGGCTTCTCCGACGATGCCGTCATCTTTCAGGCTGAATATGCCGAGTGCCGGCGATTCCGCGCCGCCGCCTGCGGAAGGTTCCTATTTCAGCCGCCATCCCTTTTTGACGACGATCACCATTCTCGGTTTTATTGCTGGTGTGATCACAATCTTTGCCGTTTCGCTCAAGGTCGGACTGCTCGTGATCGGTGGCGCGGTCGCCTTCCACATTTTGGGGCTGCTGCTGCTGGCGTTCAGAAAACACCCGATTTTGATGACGCTGGCGGTGATCGCATTGGCCATAGCTGCCTATTTTGCCATTCCTGTATCGCGGTGCTGCGATGGCACATGGTCGTTTTCGGAAGGCAGCGGCACTTGCTCGCACCATGGCGGCATGTCGAAAAATGGGTGCGATTTGGATAAAAAGTGATTACTCAAGCAAATCGGCGATTCTGCAGGCCAGCCGCGTATAGCGAATGGCTGGCCGGTTGTTTTCGATCGCGGTCTTGAGCGTGTATTGATCGGTGATAAAAATCGCGATTCGGCGTGCACGGGTGAGCGCGGTGTAAATCAGGTTGCGCTGCAGCATAAAGCTCTGGCTGCGCAAAAATGTGCAAATCACCGCAGGATACTCGCTGCCCTGTGATTTGTGCACTGTACATGCATAGGCAAGGGCGAGGTTTTCCATGTTTTTTTTGGTGTATTCGACGACCCGGCCATCGAATTCGATGAGCGTTTTGCCGCCCTGTGAAGCCAGAATCGTCCCGATATCGCCGTTGAAAACATCGTGATCGTAATCGTTTTTTAGCTGCATCACGCGGTCGCCGATGCGGAATCCCTGATAGCTGCCTTCGAGCGGAATGCCGCCGGAATTCAGGCGCTGCTGCAGTATCTGGTTGATGTGCTCGACACCGCCGGTATTCTGCCGCATCGGGCATAAAACCTGGATTTCGCTCATCGGATCCAGGCCAAACCGCTTTGGCAGTTTCTCGCAGACCAGCTGTTCGATGAGATGTTCGCCGTGTTCCGGGGTCGCCGCGTTGAACACAAAGAATTCACATTTGGGATCCATCATTTCTTCGCGGGTTGGCACCAGCGGATAAATGCCGTCGTTGATGCGGTGGGCGTTTTGAACGATTTTGCTTTGCTCGGCCTGGCGAAAGACGGTTTTGAGGCGGATGACCGGAAGCCGCCGGGATTCAATCAAATCCTTCAAAACTGTGCCCATGCCGACGCTTGGCAGCTGATCGACATCGCCCACAAATATAATACTTGCTTCGTCTGGCAGTGCGACGAGGAGCGATCGCATCAGCGCCAGATCGATCATCGATGCTTCGTCGACGATATAAATGCCGGCTGGCAGCGGATTCTCGCGATTGCGCGTGAAATTGCCGTGTGAATCGTCGGAATAGGCATATTCGAGCAGCCGGTGTATGGTTTTGGCTTCGTGACCGGTCGTTTCGTTCAGGCGTTTGGCGGCGCGCCCGGTGGGCGCAGCCAGAAATACCGGAATATCCCGTTCTTCTGCAGCTGCAACAAAGACGCGCACCAGCGTCGTTTTACCGGTTCCGGGGCCGCCGGTGATCACCATGAATTTTTCGACAAGCCCCGTGATAACTGCCTGTCGCTGGGTTTCGGCGAGCTCGATGCCCAGATGCGTCTCGATTTGGCGAATTCGGCTTAAATCGTCGTCGGTTGGACGTGCATGCGATGATGCATTCACCATCCTCGCGATCTCTGCAGCCACCGCGCGCTCAAGATTCCACATAAATGCGCGATAGATAATCGTTTCGCCGTTGTCGTCTGTGTCTTTGCGTATCGTTCGGCGCTCGATGAGCGCGTTAATATGCGCCTGAATCGTTTCTTCGGGGATTTGCAGCAGTCTGGCTGCATTTGCGATCAGCACCGGCAGCGGCAGATAGCAGTGACCATCGGTATTTTCTGCATCGTACAGGGCATAATCAATACCGGCCTCGATGCGCATGGGATTATCTGTCGACAGGCCCATTTGCATCGCAATCTGATCGGCGCGTTTAAACCCAATGCCATTGATTTCTTTGGCCAGCAGATATGGCTGCTGTGTGAGAATCGGAATAATTTTGTTGCCATAATGCGCAATCAGGCGCGCGGATAAATCGTAAGACAGACCGTGTCCCTGCAAATAGACAAAGGTCTGGCGGGAACTCTGCTTTTCGGCCCATTCATCCTTGATGGTCTGGAGCTTTTTTTTCGAAATGCCGCTCACTTCGAGCAGGCGATCGGGGGCATTGTCGAGCACAGAAACCGTATTTTCGCCAAATCGCTGGATGATGCGCTCGGCCATGCGAAGCCCGATGCCGGTGAGCTGCGACGACAAAAATCGCGCCAGTCCGACACTTGAGGTCGGCAATGCCACTTCACAGTGTTCCACCCTGAGCTGTATGCCGTATTTGGAATCGACCCATGTGCCGCGCACGCGGACTTCCTCGTCGACGTGAAATGAGGCCAGAGAACCGACCATGGTAAAATCGATGCGCTTTCGCGTGACTGCATCCAGAATCGCATAGGTGCCATCGGGCGATGTGTAGCGCACCCGCGTAATCCGTGCGGTCGTCTGCACGGTTTCACCGATTTTCTTTTCAAATGAAGGAAGCAGTTCAGCCATGATTGTTCGATCCAGTCCTTTGAACAGTTTTTCCGGGGCTCTTTCCTCAGTTCGCAATATCAAATCCGCTGCATCTCTCGCGCATAGCGCTTCGACTTGCGCATTTGATTTGCTCACTGGGCTCTACATTCGCGCCATTCACTGGATGGCGCTCATTTCGGCCCCCCAGACCCCGCCAAGGGCCTGAGGCCCTTGGAACCGCATTATTTTAAGGGAGTGCCTTATCCTGCGAACTGCCAGGCACTTACAAAGATCGAAATGGGGCCCCTTCCCCATTTCGTTCAGGTTTTACCATTTAGGTTTGTTTATGCTGGGTATGCAAAACATAATGATTTGCAATCACCGGTATGATTTACCCCAAAATCGAGGTGTGCGCATTAAACCATAATCTACCTATAATATGTGGCAATTTTTCAAAAATCGGCCAAAAATAATGAAAAATGGAAAGCGACATGCAATGAATAAAAAATACAAAAATAATGGCAAAAACAAAAATTTTATTGTATTCTAAAATGGGTGTTTAGTGTGTATGAGTAACAAACCGTAACATAAGGAGAACAAACGATGACAGCTCAGTTACAGACTCAGAGACAGAGTGTGCGCTCAGATCTTGGTCAGGCCAGGCAGAACGTCGCCGTGGGCGGAGGTGTTGCAGGCGTTAGCGATGCTCAGAAAACTCAGTCGAGTTCGCATTTTTCCAATGCAGAAATCCAGTCGATTAAAGGATGGTATGCAAAGAAGAATTACACGAAAGAGTTTATCAAAGAGTTCCAGCGCGTTGTCGGCACGAAAGACGACGGTGATGTTGGCAAACTGACGATCAATGCAGTTTACGACTGGCAGGTGAAAGAAGGTCTGACCCCGCTGGATGGCAAATTCGGTGGTGGTTGTGCTGCACATGCGGGATTGACCGTTAAGACCAATAATGGTTCGGGCTCAAATTCGGGCGGCGGATCTGCCGGTGGTTCCCAGACAGGTCAGGAAGCGCCGACCGGAGCGGGCATTAATCCCAAACCAACCCGTTATGCTCAGGGTGATTATCCAAATTCGCCGTATGTGACGAATGAATATTACACCCAGATGAAAGAAGCGATGGGCGATACGCCGTATGAGCAGTGGAACTGCAACGATGCAAACAGCCCAATCTATCGTCTGTATCAAAGTGCAAAGCGAGCTAATTATGGTGACAAATCCAGTATCGCTTCGTCGGGATGCGGCATCGTTTCGTTTGCAAGTCTCAAGGGCTGGACGCCGACTCAGGCTGCGGAATACGGCATGCAGAACGGTTCACGCAAATGGGGCGGTTTGAACAGAAGCTTCTATGTCGCCAACGGCGGCACCCCGATGTCTGCCAATGATGGCCTCAACGAGGTGAGAAACAACGGCAAATACATGATCGCCTGCATGACCAGCGCGTGCAATAATTATTGGACGACTGGCGGCCATTTCATTTTGGTTTATGGTTATGACGGGACGAATGTTTATGTGGTCGATTCGGGCGGCAGAAACAGAACACAAGCCCCGAAATCGACATTCACCGGTGCATTTGCCGATGGTCATGTCTTCTCAAGATAATTCAGCATCATGTTTTAAAAGCCGCTCTTCGGAGCGGCTTTTTTTTGTTGCATAGGTGTGAGTGCAGCGAACCCTGCGGATGATGCGCACTGCGTGTGCGCAATCGCCAGCGCCATGCAGGGGCGCTTGACATGTGCCGTGGGTGAGCGCAGCGAAACCCACGGCTTTGCGGCGCGTATCGGGGCTCCGCCCCGATAGCGCCGCAGCAAATCGTATGGGGGAGAGGGCGACGTGCGTTTTGCGCGTCGCCATTTCACCCATAGATTTGCCCAAAAAAGCCATGTACAAATTGATAAATGTGATACATTTTGAAATTGTGCGAGATATAAATCTAGTTCTTATCAATTTTGTATATTTGTTAAAAAAAACTTGCAAGGGGAGGACTGGATGTGTATAAGCGCGCCGCTCCTTGCTTCGTGGGCAATTTCGGGTGAAATTGGGGATAACCACGAAGCCGAATCGGTTCCATAGGGAGAGCATAATGGCTTTTTTAGTGAATCATCCCAAAACAGTTAAAGAATACGAGACAGTATTCATCCTTCGTTCTGATGTGCTTGATGAAGAGCGCACCAAGGTTTTGAACCGTCTGA
>JAEEGL010612533.1_pt1 | contig 17353 bp, 12 predicted proteins | sample 9134231 | NCBI WGS metagenome assembly JAEEGL01 (sample SAMN16246548, study PRJNA631951) | gut metagenome | biome: gut microbiome; feature: rumen; material: fiber-attached | host: Bos | place: Iran: Karaj | collected 2018-10
AACGCAAAAAACACGATGTTCGCTGCTAATACTATGTACTTTAATCCTTTCACTCCCAGTGTCTGTCTTTGGCAAAGAGTCGTCCGAGTCCGTTTAACCAAACCGTCACCGCCATATGCCGGGCATAAGACGGACTATAGGTTGCCATACGCCGTGCATTGGCCATGCGTTCACGCATCGTGTGCCATTTGCGGGCAAGCCGTCCCTGGGGCGCTTCACTCGTCGCTTTCGGAGCCACCATCTTCCCGGTCAGCAGGTCGGCTAACAAACGTTCGGCGCGGTTGGCCACCGCATCGGTATAGAAGAGCGCCTCGTCTTGCGCCAAACCCAAGCGCTGCACCGCAATCCACATATAGAGTTGCCATACATCCGTCAGATGCAGCGCCCGCAGGTAATGCTTCAACCGCTGCGCGTCCAACCGGCCGGCATAATGATGCAGCAGGAAAGTCAGATCGCATAACTGCCGTAAATTAGCCCCGGCACTCAGCATATGTTCCCATGAATGCAGCATGACGAACAACGCATTGAACGTCGGTTCAAAAATCTTCAATCTTAAATCTTCAATCTTCAAATCGCAAGCGTGCAGCGCTGCGTACTCCTCCATCCGCGCATAACGCTGCGCATCCAAAGGATGCGACAAGGCTACCGTCACGCGATGGATCTCGATGGAGACGCCATCTGCGATCAGGTTATAATGCTTATAATGGTCCAGTTCTTCGTCGAACTTAAGGGCATCCGGAAACGCCGACCGCATCGCCGCACAAGCCGGGTGATACTGCTGCGCACCTACGTACAGGTCTATATCGCCCCATTGGCGCATCTGCGGTTCAGGATAGAAGGCCGCCAGACCGGCACCCTTCATCAGCACCGCCTGAATACCGGCTTGCTCTAACGCTTGCCAAGCCACCGACAAAGTATGAGACAACTTCACCTGCTCCTGCATATTATGCAGACAAACGGTTTTCATCCCCACCTTGTTAGCCGGATCGATACCTTGCTCCAAACGCGCAGGAAAAACCATTGGGCCTACCCCTTGCGCCACACATTGCTCATATGTCAACTCATCGATGATCACGCGCTGTGGGTCTTACGGGTCAGGATCGACCGCATGGTCAGGAAGAAATATTTGATATCCGTACGTATCGGGTGCGCCAGGTATTCCGTGAGATACTTGTCCTCGCTGGCGAACAGTTCGTCGAAAGTATCCGGATGGTCGATGTAGAAAGGCGGTATCAAGCCGGGTTTACTGAGCGTACGTTTGTCCTGCAACCACTTGGGATAAGTCTCAAACATGGTCTTGCTCAACGGCCGGACACCCACTAACTTCACATCGCGCTTCAACCAGTTGATGAGCATCGGCAGTTCGTCCATCCAGTATTTGCGCATGAACTTACCCCAGGTCGTGATACGCCAGTCGTCATTACTCTTATCGGCGATATCCATTCCTCCGCGGGCATCGAAGACGTATTTCTGGATGTACTCGGCATAGGGGTGCATCGTGCGGAACTTATAGAAATACTTGATTTCCTTGTTCTTACATACGCGCGGCAACTTGATCAGCGGACCATAGACCTTAATCTGCTCTTGCGGATAAGGCTGCGAACGACGATGGGCGAACACATACTCGATATGCCCCATCGGCACGATCTCGTCCACCTCGAATCCGCAGTAATAGAGACGACCTAACACCTCCGTCTTACTCAGCATGCGCTTGCGACCTTTGTTGATATCGTAGTACAACCGACTCGTCAGCATCAGACGCGGCAACACGCGTTTATTGAAGAAATAGAGGCAGTACACGAACCAGTTGATGCCCCATGGATATTTCGCTAAGATCTTCGATTTGATATATTCCTGCGGTCGATAGCAACATACATAGTGCCCTTCGTCCGGCAGTTTCTGGTTCACGATGCAGAAACGGCGATTGATACCTTTCGCATCGTTCAGCAGCGTCAGGTCCACTAAGGTCTGATACTTATAATCCGGGATCTGCAGGAACGCAAAGCGGTTGCGGTCGCACACCACTTTCGTCTGGCGGCTGTCCAAGCGCGCTTTCTTACGCAGCATGTAATAGTCAGCCTCCGTGGTGACGGACAGCACGGATTGGTGAATGGACTCGATACTGCTCTTCTGTCGCTTCTCGTCCGGCCGCAAGGCAACGGCGTTCTTACGATGCTCGATCTGCATCGCAGGCACCGTCATGTTCGTCGCATACTTCCAGTAATGCTCCATCAGCACCACGAAGGTCTCCAACGCACCGACGATCATGATCGTCCACATCGCTACGCGAGGCGAGAGGCTCCACGGCAACTGCGGCAGTACCCACCAGCATAAACCGATCAGCACACCCGCGTCTGCTATCAACGACAACAGCGACTGCCAGAACCAAGCGACCTTGTACGAGCGGTACAGCTGCACGATAAATCCCACTACAACCCACAGCACAAAAAGCACCCCGAAGAGCGCCCAGTACGCACCTATCGATCCCTTGTCCGACACCCAGCGCCACAACATACACAGCGCCGCCGCCAGTACCCAAACGATCAGGTCTATCACTACCCTTTTATACCATCCTTCACGTATCATCTTATCTCCCAAAAGTTATTTCACATTTTGCGGCTGCAAAATTACAACAAAAAAATGACATATGCAAGCATATGCCATTCTTTTTGCAGATTTTAACTATTTTTATTGGATAAGGAACTTACGGGTGTGCCATTGGCCGGCTATATAGGCCTTGATAAAATAGATTCCTATCGGTAATTGGAGATTGGAGATTGGTAATTGGTCCGAACCGAACGAACCTTCTACGACCGTGATCAGTTTGCCGGATATATCGACAATGTAGAGAATTCCTTCGCCGTGAGGTACATTCACCGTTCCGCTCTCCAAATCACTCGTTTCGAAGGGGTTTGGAATAAAGTCATTTATTATTTCATCATTTACCATTTGATCATTGAGGCAATTCGGCATTGCGCTGAACTCCACAATAGTACGCACAAGCATATCGTTGAGGTGCTCAACGGTAAGGCTGTCAGTCGTCGGTTTGAGGTGCGTGAGGCCGATACCCGAATCGTCGGTAAGGAAGAACGAAGTACCATTGGTAGCCAACGATATCGCTCGCAGGAGGTATTCTCCACTCTCGCCTATGCCGCTACATACCACGGGTACGATACGTACGCCCTTCGCCGCGGCGTTGAGGATCTGCTCATGCAGCAAAGCAATCGTAGCTGAGTCTTCGTGACAGGGCGCGTCCAAGATAAGGAACGCGATACGCGCACGTGCATTCTCATCCCAACCGGCACTATTCAATGCAGCCATGAGGGCTTCGGGTACTGCCTCAGGATAGTCTCCTCCACCCTGTGCGTGTTGCTTGTCAATGAAAGCCTGGGTGGTAGCAATACACTCCGTGAGGCGCGAGATACGCGTGACATAGTCATCGCCATGATCACGATAAACCACTGCGCCGGTACGGATAGCGAGTCCTCCCGTAGCCTCTTTGGCTCGCGCAATGACATCTTTCATCTCCGCCTGCAAATAACGCAGTTCATCGCCCATCGAGCCCGTGGCATCAAAGACGAAGACCACATCTACACCTTCCGGTGCCTCACAAGGTTCATCTACGATGAGCGTGTTCAATCCTTCTTTCCATTCGCCGTTCGCGATTTGTCCATTCGCCATTAAGTCTGCCCATAGTTCCGCCTTACCTGTATTGTCCGTGATGGTCTGGAAGAGCGTATTGCCGTTGGGATCTTTGAGTTGGAGAGGATAATTGACAACCGGTAAACCCGCTTTGTTCATTACTTGCACCGTAAAACGGTGACGCGGCGCGAGACGCCATGTATCGATGAACTGCTTATGGCTGCCATCCATGATGCTTGGCCAGAAATACCACTTCGCAAAATCATTCACCTCTCCAGCCGTCAGTTTACCGGCTATAGCGGGTGTGTTATGCGCAGGCATGGGTCGAGGCAAGACGTCTCCTACCGCCTCCGGCACGGCGCAATTCATCACGGCACCGTCCTCCCCTTTCGCCATCACCGATTTAGTATACAGAACGGCCTCTTCTCCACGGCGGGTACGTACGCCGCCTAAGGAAACATGATGGTCCTTAGGCGCCTTCTCTTTCTTAGGTATCAGTTTGACCACCGCTATCGGAGGTAGGGCATCCGAGAGCGTGAGTTTCTGCGACTCATGGTTATCGCACGAAATCAGCATTTTAGAGACACCCGCCAGTTGCTCGGGCTTGAAGACCACTCTACCATCCCATGAAGTACGGTAGATCGTTTTGCCTACTTGAATCTGCGCGTCGGCTAACAACGCTTGGGCGGTATCCATTACAATGACCGTCAACGGCGATGCCACGGACGGTGCTTTTTTGATACATGCCTGAGCGCCAATTACGCTCATCAGCGCCACCATGAAAAGAGATCGAATATGCTTCATAACAGATCGAATTTTGTACATTATTGCACTAATCCTACTAAAATCATGCCAAATAATGCAGAAAAATGCAAAAAAATTTGGTTATATGCAAAAAATGTTGTACCTTTGCACGCTTTTTCGATGGAAAGAGCATGGAGAGTTGACTGAGTGGTCGAAAGTGCCGCACTCGAAATGCGGTGTACGCATTACGTCGTACCGGGGGTTCGAATCCCTCACTCTCCGCTCCTAAGGCGTTCGGTTCGGGCGCCTTTTATTTTGTCAAATCCAAGACCAAAGACACCGCCTACATCGGCAATGCTGACTAGAGCATTGGGGTCAAGTTCATTGACGATATTGAGTACCTGCGAACTCTCGGGTTTGCGCACCAGGACAGAGATGACCTTGACAGGTTTCTTGGAGTACCACCCCGTTCCGTCCAGCACTGTGACGCCTCTATTGACGGTGGTATTGATGGCCGTAGCTATCTCGTCATACTTGGAGGAATAGATGAGGAAATGCACGGAGCGATGCAGACGCGTCATCAGCCAGTCCACCGCCGCCGTATATGACACTGTCATCGCCACACCATACAGCACACGCTTGATTTGCAGATAGGTAGGATTCGTTCCCTCCACCTGCATCGATTCGGGCAAGGGAAGGAAGAAAGCGGACGCAATAATCAGCACATCGCACGCAAGCATGATATTGCCCAGCGATATATCATGATAATGATTGATGATCATCGCCACGATATCCGTACCTCCTGAGGAACCGTTCGCGGCAAGCACACAGCCGAGACTAAGACCGAAAACGAAGCCACCGATAATAGCGCCCAGCCACGGATCGGCAATAATGGGTTCTTTTAGAATAGGAATAACTTTATACCAGAACGTGATAGCTAACGAACCTACCATCGTGCGGATGCAGAATTTCCACCCTACCGTCAGCCCTGCAATAAGCAGCAAAATCGCATTGAAGACAAAAGTGGTGAGCCATACGGGGATAGCACCTCCATACTCCGCAAACAGATCGGGAAAGAGTCCGCCTGTGAGGTAGTATATCGCAGAGCATATACCCGTCAGTCCACCACCTACGAACGCATGCGGCAGCAGTACCCAGTTGACCATCAGCGCCATCGGAGCGATACCCAGGATGATGACCAGGTATTCAAAGACCGTACGCAAGCGCGATTTCTGCTGCGCATTGTGCGGATTGACAAATTGACTGTATCTTACCATTTAGCTATTAAATTTCTATCTCCCCATCCATTATCGACGCGGGCAACAGGACACCAGAATTTAGTCTCGGCTACCCATGCCGTCGGATAAGCGGCTTGTTGACGCGAATAGGGATGAGTCCATTCGTCTGCTACCACTTCGTATTCCGGATGTGGCGCGTTAAGCAGCACATTATCAGTCTTATCCGCCTTTCCGATCTCTATATCCGCTATCTCCTGACGAATCTGCAGCAGCACATCGCAGAAACGGTCAATTTCCGTCAAAGACTCACTCTCCGTCGGTTCTACCATGAGCGTTCCATGTACCGGGAAAGAGAGCGTAGGCGCATGATAGCCATAATCCATGAGTCGTTTGGCAATATCTGCCTCTGTGATGCCAATGGCATGGAATTGGCGGCAATCGAGGATTAGTTCATGTCCTACCCGCCCGGTTGCACCCGTATAAACGATGCCGTACGCATCTTTGAGACGGGCTGCCATATAGTTGGCAGAAAGGATCGCTGCTGCAGTTGCATGACGCAGTCCTTCCGCACCCATCATCGCGATATATCCCCATGAGATAAGCGCCATGTTCGCATTGCCGTACAAGGCTGCCGAAACGCGATTCTTATCTTCCGTCGGCAGACAATCTGCCATGGCTGCGATACAGCAAACTGCACCTGCACCCGGACCACCGCCACCGTGAGGTGAGGCAAAAGATTTATGCAGATTGAGGTGGCACACGTCCGCACCGATAAAGGCCGGATTGGTCCATCCTATCTGCGCGTTCATGTTCGCGCCATCCATATAGACATAGCCGCCGTTGTCATGCACCGCCGCTATCATCGCGCGGATTGCTTGCTCGAAGATACCGTGCGTGGACGGATAGGTGATCATACAACCGGCGAGGACATCCTTGTTCTCTTCCGCTTTCTGCTTCCAGTCCGCGAGGTCTGTGTTTCCGTTCTCGTCGCACTTCACCACGCAAGGCACAAAACCCGCCTGTACGCAAGACGCAGGGTTCGTTCCATGTGCCGAAGCCGGGATAAGGAGCACGTTGCGTTGACTCTGCCCTTGACGGCGCAGGTATTCGCGGATAACGACCAAACCTGTGTATTCGCCTGCCGCACCAGAGGTGGGTTGCAGCGTGCAGGCATCGAAGCCCGTGATCGCGCATAACTGGTCCTTTAGTTCCTCCATGATAGTAGCATATCCGGCTACCTGATCGGCTGGCGCCAAAGGATGAACGTTCATCGCGCCGCTGAACGTGACAGGTATCATCGCCGCCGCAGGATTCAGTTTCATCGTACAACTGCCCAGCGGGATCATGGACGTTGCCAAAGAGATATCCTTGCGGTCCAGACGCTTGAGATAACGCATCAACTCGGTCTCGGTGTGGTATTTTTGGAATACTTCGGCCTGCATATAATCAACCTCGCGCACCCTACTCTCATCGATCGCCCAGAGACCCTCAAATGCCTCTTCGCTCTCTTCGTACTGCGGGATATTGCCTGATGCCTCTGCGAATAACTCAATCAGATCGTTCATATCATCGATATCGACAGTCTCGTCTACCGACAGTCCTACCCATCCTTCGGCATCGTAATAGAGGTTGATACCCAGTTCGTCCGCCCGCTGTTTGAGGGGCTCCTTCCATTCATCATTCACCCGTATCTTGAGCGTATCGAAGAACTCCGCGTTCTCCTGCTCATAGCCATACGCCTGCAACATCTCGCTTAGATAGACGGCCATTCCATGGATTCCTTCGGCTATCTCACGGATACCCTGCGCTCCGTGATAGACGCCATACATGCCGGCCATCATCGCTGACAGCGCCTCTGCCGTACATATATTCGAAGTTGCCCGTTCGCGTTTGATATGTTGCTCACGTGTCTGAAGCGCCAAGCGAAAAGCAGGGTGCTCGTATTTATCCTTACTCAAACCAATAATACGTCCCGGCATCTCACGTTTAAACTCATCGCGCGTAGCCATATAGCCAGCCGTAGGACCGCCAAAGCCCATCGGTAAGCCGAAACGCTGCGCCGTACCGCACATGATATCGGCGTCCAGCGGTTTGAGTAACGCCAAGGCCATCGGGTCCGCCACCACCGTCACTTTCAGTCCCGCCGCATGACAATCCTCGATGAAGGCCTCGTAGTCCTCTATCGCGCCGTCACTGTTCGGCCATTGTACCAGCGCGCCGAAATACTCATCAGTCGGTTCGAAATCCGCATAACTGCCGCTCACGATCTCAATGTCCTGACCTTGCGCGCGTGTACGTAATACAGATAAGGTGTTCGGCCATATTTTCTCGTCCACAAACACTTTGCGCACATTCGCCTTCACCTGCTCACGGCTACGCAAGTTCCGCATCATCGTCACGGACTCTGCGGCCGCAGTGGCCTCGTCCAACAATGAGCAGTTCGCCAACGGCAGACCGGTCAAGTCGCTGATCATGGTTTGGAAAACGAACAGCGCCTCAAGACGCCCTTGACTCACCTCCGCCTGATACGGCGTATAACTCGTGTACCACACAGGGTTCTCCAGCATGTTACGACGGATCACAGCCGGCGTAATCGTACCGTACCAACCGCGACCAATAAACGTACGCGCCGGTGCATTCTGCGATAGCAGCGTATCCGCCGCCTCTAACTGACGCTGCTCCGTATAGGGCTGGTCCAACACGATTGGCTCCGGCAACAAAATATCCGCAGGCATCGTCTCGCGAACCAATGCCTCCATCGACTCCGCGCCTACGGTTTGCAACATCTGTTTTTCCTCTTCTGTAGTGAGCCCGATATGACGCGACTCAAGGTAATTTACTTGCATATTTTTGAGATAATTACGAATTTGCACTAAAATTTTTGCAAAATTACGAAATTATTTTGATATATGCAAATTTTTTTGTAATTTTGCGCCATGAAACAAAAAGAAGAGAATTTTGCGCCCCTTTGGGACCTCAATCCGTTATGGGCATCGCTGACGGAGGAAGAGCGTATTTTTGTATCGGAAAATGTGCAACTGGTGCATTACGCCAAGAATGAGATTATCCATAATGCGGGTGACGAGTCTCTCTATGCATGGATGTTGCTGCGCGGCAAAGTGCGCATTTATAAGGAAGGTATCGGTCAGCGCCAGCAGATTATTCGACTTCTTAAACCCTATGATATTTTCGGTTATCGCGCCTGCATCGCGGGTGACGCGTATAACTCGAGCGCCAGTGCGTTTGAGAGTTGTACGGCATACCGTTTGCCACGTGAGGCCTTCCTGCATCTGGTCCGCTCCAACGGTGCCTTATGCTATGAGATCATGCTGACCATGGCCAAGGACCTCGCTATCTCCGAGATCCAGACGGTCAACCTGACCCAAAAACATATCCGCGGACGGTTGGCGGAGAGTCTGCTCTTGCTGCTCAAGAACTACGGGTTCGAAGAGGACGGGAAGACTTTAGCGATGTTGTTGCCACGCGAAGACCTGGCGAATATGAGCAATATGACCACCAGCAATGCAATCCGCACGCTCAGCCAGTTTGCCCAGGAAGGGCTTCTCGAGATCAACGGACGGCATATCCAAATCCTCAATGAGAAAGAGTTAGAACATATATCGCGCCTCGGTTGAGACGCGATATTTTTTAATCCATCATGTTTCCCATATTGCTCGATAGCTGCACCATGATATCGTATTCCTCGGGACTTAGATCATAGAAATAATAATTCCGCGGATCTACCGGTCGACCGTTGTAATGCACCTCGTAATGGACGTGCGGACCCGTTGATTTACCGGTATTACCCACCAACGCGATCACATCGCCACGTTTCACTTTCTTTCCCGGACGAACGAATAACTTATGGCAGTGCGCATAACGCGTCGCATATCCGAATCCGTGATCAATCTCCACCGTCTCGCCATAACCCTGCCGCCAACCGGCAAACGTAACCGTACCATTACCCGTAGCATAGATATCCGTTCCGACGGGCGCAGAGAAGTCCATTCCTTCGTGGAAACGACGGATATGATACACCGGATCCACACGCCAACCGTAACCGGATGCCATGCGCTTGAGGTCTTTGTTCAGCACCGGTTGGATAGCCGGGATATTCTCCATGCGCACCTCCTGATTCTTTGCCAGTTCGAGTATCTCGTCGTACGAGCAGGCCTGCACATACAATTCCTTCTCTAATATATCCACTTTGCGCTGAATATCGGCTGCCAACTGCGTATTGGTCATGCGGGCGATGGAGTCGTAATAGGATATCTGCTGCGTCGCACCGCGGCGGGCGGACTGCGGAATAGGTTCTGCACCCAAGATGGCGCGGTATAAGTTATCATCGCGCTGCGAGAGGTCAGATAGCACGATCTGCATTTGGTCCACCTGCGCCTCGAGCACATTCATCTGCGCCGTTAGGTTACGGTTCTGTTGCATCAACGAAGCCTCCCGCGGAGACGGGAAGAAATACAGGAATATATAAAAGAATATCATTCCCAAGCATATACCGCCGATTATATAACCTCCGGACCGACGAAGCCAGTATCGGAAGCCATGCTCAATGTGCTCCAACTGCAGCGTCTCCGGATTGATTCGATAACGTCTTTTACCAATGGTAGATTTCATATCGTTCTATTCTTTACGTTCTTTATTTCTTGTACCAGAAAAAATACTGGTTTTGTTGTTTTTTCTCTTCCGCCGTTCGGGCCACATACACCGGTTCGCCTGTATACGGATTAATGCCGGTATAGAACATCGTGGTGGACAGCGTCATGGGGGTCGGTGTAAAGTCCTGCACCTGCTCCGGCCGGTAATGCATTTTCTTCGTCTCGTCCGCCAGTACCTGCATGTCCCGCTTCGTGCAACCCGGGTGAGACGAGATAAAATACGGAATGAGTTGTTGGTTCAGTCCCGCCTCTTTGTTGATCCGCAGGAATAGATCCCGAAAGCGCATATAGTTCGCCCAGCATGGTTTGCGCATTAGTTTCAGCACACCGTCCGAACAATGCTCCGGTGCCACTTTCAGTCGTCCGGACACATGCCGCGTGATCAGCTGCCGCGCATATTCCTCGCTCATTAGGTCATAGCGGATACCCGAACCGACGAAGGCATGTTTCACGTACGGCAACTTGTCCACCGACCGGTATATATCCAGCAACGGACCGAAGTCCTGGTTCAGGTTCTTGCATATAGCGGGTTGCAAACAACTGGCACGGGCGCATTTCTCGCATAAACTCATGTCCTTGCCGTGCATAGCATACATGTTCGCCGACGGTCCACCCAGGTCCGACAGTACGCCGTGCCAATCAGGTAACTGACTCAGCCTCTCTATCTGCCGCATGATGGACGCCTTGGAACGTGATACGATCTGTTTGCCTTGGTGCGCCGAGATCGTGCAGAACGAACAACCGCCAAAACAGCCCCTATGCATACATACAGACCATTTGATCATCTCGTATGCCGGGATCCGTTTGTCCTTGTATTTTGGGTGCGGTGTGTACTGGTAAGGCAGGTCGAAGATAGCATCCAGTTGTTCCGTCGTCATCGGCGGATAGGATGGGTTCACTACCACATATTGCTGCCCTACCCGCTGCACGAGCGTCGTCTGGTGAATCTTATTCGACTCAATCTCCATCAAACGGAAGTTCTCCGCATGCTTGCGTTTGTCCCGCACCGCCTCTTCATGACTCGCCAGCATGATTGCATCTGTCGGTAGTTCACTCTTATCGCTTGTCATAAATGCCGTCTGCGGAATATCGTGCACACAACCGCGCTCTGCGATCTCCGTCATAGCCTGCTCTCCCATACCGTAAACCAGCATATCTGCTCCGCTATCGACAAGTATAGACGGCATTAATTTATCCTGCCAGTAGTCATAATGGGTCAACCGCCGCATGGACGCCTCGATACCACCGATCACGATTGGTACGTCCGGATACAGTTGCTTCAGTATCTTGCAGTACGTGATCGTGCAGTAATCCGGTCGCGAACCTGCTCTGCCATCAGGCGTATAAGCATCGTCCGAACGACGACGACGGGCTGCCGTATAATGATTCACCATCGAATCCATACTGCCTGCCGATACTGCAAAATACAGACGCGGTTTACCGAATTTCTTAAAATCCCGATAGTCCCCATGCCAATCCGGTTGAGGCACTATCGCTACGCGATAACCCGCTGCTTCCAACACTCGCCCCAACACCGCCGCGCCGAACGAAGGATGGTCGATATAGGCATCGCCTGTAAAAAAGACAATGTCCACTTCGTCCCATCCGCGTAAATCCGTTTCTTTGCGTGTGGTCGGCAAGTATTTCAGCAAGTCTGCCATCAGTCTATCTGCAGATCCAGTCGCTCTTTCAGTTGTGCCAGCGCCGGGTTCTGCTCAATCATTACTTTATATTTCTCTTCCGCAGTAAACGCCATCTGCTCCTGCGTATATTCCGCTTGCACCAATTGGATATGCAATTGGTCGTTATGCAGCGCCGCACGCAACTGTTGCGCCAGTTCCGGCATGGCCTTACGCATCTGACTCATTTGCCATGGGTTCGGCATCTGAATCTCCGCCGTGTGTTCGTCTATCAAACGCGGCGCATAACTCTTAATCAACTCTTTCAGACGCGGTTCATCTCCATGATGGGTAGCCAGACCAACCCACGCGTCTAAGAGTTGGTCAGCTGTAAAAGGGCGATTAGACTGTTCCTTTTGATCAGTTATCGGTGAGGGGTTCGCGGTGAGCGAAGCATCCTCTTTCTTCTTTCCCAGACCCAGACTGATACTGGGCATCGTCGGTGCAGCAGAAGCTGCAGGTTTCGGCAGCTCAGGTTTGGGCTCCGCAGGTTTATTATTAGGTTCACTAGGAGTCCTAGGCTGAGTAGGCGCATTAGGCTGAGGAGTACTCGGCACCGTCACCGTCGCACCTATCTGACAAAGTTTCACCAGCGCCAGTTCTACCGTTAGACGCTTGTTACGCGCCGTACGATAATTGATATCGCAGGTGTTCAGTATATCAAGCGCCTTGAACAACCAAACCGGCGTACACTGCTGCGCCTGTGCCGCATATCTCTGTTTGATGGCTTCGCTCGTCTCCAATAGCGGCACCGTCTGCGGGTCCTTACTTACTAACACGTCACGCAAGTGTTGCGCAAAACCCGTTACGAAATGACCGGCATCGAAACCATGATTCAGCACGTCGTTGAAAAGCAGCAAGGCTTGTGCCACATCGTGCGCCAGCGCATATTCCACCAAGTGGAAATAATAATCCGCGTTCAACACGTTCAGAACGGCAATCGTCTGCTCATACGTGATATTCGTTCCACAGAACGCCACCAACTGGTCGAAGATCGACAGCGCGTCGCGCATGCCGCCGTCCGCTTTCTGCGCCACCACGTTCAGGGCCTCTTCACTCGCCGTGATGCCTTCGTTAGCCGCCACTTTCTGCAGGTAAGCAATCGTGTCCGGCACCGTGATGCGGTTGAAATCATACACCTGGCATCTACTCAATATCGTCGGCAGCACCTTATGCTTCTCCGTAGTCGCGAGGATAAAGATCGCGTACGAAGGCGGTTCCTCAAGCGTCTTCAACAGCGCGTTAAATGCACCGGCCGATAACATATGTACCTCGTCGATGATATAGACGGAGTACTTACCGGCTTGCGGTGGGATACGCACCTGGTCAATCAGACTGCGAATATCGTCCACGGAGTTGTTACTTGCCGCGTCCAACTCATGGATATTCCATTCTGAACCGGGTTCGTTGTTGTTGATTGTTTTTGCGAAGATACGAGCGCAGGTGGTTTTACCCACCCCTCGCGGACCGCAAAACAAGTACGCATGCGCCAGATGGTTCTGACGAATAGCGTTCTGAAGTGTCTGGGTCAACGCTTGCTGCCCCACCACCGACTCAAAAGTCTGCGGCCTGTACTTACGCGCCGATACTACATAATTTTCCATATGCTATGCTATAAATATATTTCTCTTTTTCAAAAGTGTCCAATGTCCATTGTCCATTGTCCAAAATCGTTTGCAGTTGTTCAAACGATTGTATCCCTACCCCTTGGGCTTTGACGATCGCCTCTTTCTGTGTCCATAGCCGTGTGAATTGCCGATCGTCTATTCCTACCCGTTCTTCCTCGCTCATCGTCCGCTCAATCAGATCTTCATTGGCATGGCGAATCGCTTCTATATCAATCCCTATCGGCTGCTCATTGATTGCTACCGCGATACCTTGTTTGCAATGACTAATACTGAAATACGGTCCTTCCTCTATATATGGTTTTCCGTGTTCGTTATATTTCCAATCCCGTAACCCGTAACCCATAGCCTCTAACCCCTCTTTCAGCATCATCCAACTCTTCAAACAGCAATACTGCCCCAACGTATGCTTGTATCGCAAGGCCTGCTCGCGCCGTTGGGCACTGACCAGCGGTAGCAGTCGTTGTACTTCCGCTTCGGTCGCCTGCTCCATATGGTCAAAGATCAGTATTTCCATTCTTTAGTCAAATACACCACCCGTGCAATCAGGTGCGCAAAATACGCGATATACAAGGCCTGCGCCCCTGCCCAACTGAACGTGACCGCGTATACCACCACAAATGCCACCGCCGCCCAGATCATCGCGTTACGGATCTGCTTACCGGCCGTCGCTCCTACGTACACACCGTCCCACATGAACGCCAAAGCACTCACGATCGGCATCCAGTTCAACCACCCTAAATACTGCTTTGATGCTTCCAACACCTCGCCGTCACTCGTCATCATCGCGATGAACGCATGGCCCCATACCGCATACAGCAGCGTGAACGCCACGCCTACCCCTATACTCCATCGGAATAGTGCCCGCACGACATCTTTGAGGTCCTGACTCTTGACTCCTGACTCCTGATTCCTACCAAACTCCTTCCCCACCAACGCTTCACCGGCATATGCAAAACCGTCCACGAAGAAGGAGAAGAACATGAAGAACTTCATCAATATACTGCTTACCGCCAGTTCCGTATCGCCATACCTACTCGCCAACGACGTGAAACCCACGTACACCACCATAAAACACAGCGAGCGGATAAACAGATCCCTATTGAGCGACAGCATACGTTTGACGCCGGGTCCTTTCATAGCCTCGCGCATTTCCCGCAAACCGATCCGCACAATGCCGTATTTGAACACCATGATCAGCGCCGCCAGTATCAGTCCGCTGTATTGCGCGTAGAGCGTTCCCCAGGCTACGCCGGCGATACCGAGCGGCGTATAGACCGCCAGGCCGTAACTCGCCGCCATATTCACCACGTTCACCAATATATCTACCGCCATAGGGCTCTTCGTATCCTGCATGCCGATGAACCAGCCTTTCATAGTGAATAGGCTCAGCGTCGCCGGTGCCGCCCATATACGAATGAAGAAATACTCCCGCGCCACAGACGCCGCTTCTTCCGAACAAGGTACGATCGCCAGTACGGCCGTCACGAAGAACCACTGGATCGCCCAAACGAACAACGCCGCCATGCCCACCAGACTCATACTCTGCGCCAGTATCCGCCGGCATTCTTCTTTGGAACCTCTTCCATAGGCTTGTGCCGTCAGACCACTCGTACCGACACGCAGAAAACCGAAGTTCCAGTACAGTAAATCAAAGAGCATCGTACCGATTGCGATACCGCCTATCACCGCAGCGTCACCCAAGTGACCCACGATCGCCGTATCCACCAGTCCCACCAGCGGGATCGTGATATTCGCCAATATACTCGGTACGGCCAGTCTTAATATTTCTTTATTTACAGGAAGCAAAGAATCATTAATTGTCCTGTTAATACTCTCAAAAACATCGTCAGCGGATAGACCGTCGAATAGGCCACCGCAGCACGGTCGTTCACCGAACTCTGACTCGTCGCATACGCCAATGCAGGCGGATCAGTGGTTGAACCGGCAATTAGACCCATCAACGTGAAATAATCCAACTTCAATCCTTTTCTGCCGATAATACCGATGATCAGCAGCGGTATCAAGGTGATCAGTACGCCGTATCCTATCCATACGTATCCGCCGCCTACCAGCGTCGGGATGAACGAACTGCCGGCGCCAAAACCAACCGACGCCAGGAACAGCGATATACCAATCTCTCGAATCATAAGGTTTGCCGAAGTCGTGGTATACGTGATCAAATGCCATTTGGTACCGAACGCACCCATCAATATCGCGACGATCAACGAACCGCCGGCCAGACCTAACTTAAACGGCTGACTCAGACCCGGCAGCATGATTGGCAGCGAACCAAGCACCACACCCATAATGATACCGAAGAACAGCGATGCCAGGTTCGGCGCGTCCAGTTTCTTGGTCGAGTTACCGAACACCTGCGATATCTTATCCACCGCCTCTTTCTCACCCACTACCGTCAGACGGTCACCCATTTGCAGACGCAGTTCGGGCGTAGCAAGCAACTCAATACCGGCACGGCGGACACGCGAAATAGTGATCGCAAACGCCTCGCGGATCTTCAAATCGCGTATCAGCTTACCGTTGATCTTCGCCTTAGTCACTACGATATGACGACTAACCAAATGGATATCTTTCTCTTTCTCCTCCCATGCCACTTCGGTCTTCGGACCCAACAGCAGCACCGTGCGCTCGTTCTTCACATCGCCAACGAACCGCACTTTATCGCCTATGTTCAGGATCGTATCGGCGTCCGGCATCGACTCGTTTCCCGCCGTATCCAGACGACGCGTCACTACCAAATCCACATGCGTCAGCAATTTCAGATCCCGTACGCGAATTCCGTCCACCTGCGGATTCATTAATTCGATATCGAACTGCGTGATATGTTGCTCCTCCCCTTTCTCGGCTCTCACCTGCTCTTCCTCTTTCTCCAGTTTGATACGGAAAAGCCAGCGGAGCACCAACAGACTGAAGATGATTCCAACCACACCAAGCGGGTACGCCATGGCATAACCGCTCGCGATATCGGGATTAGCCGTGCCCGTCAGGTCCTGATACGTCTGCTCCGCGGCACCCAGACCCGGCGTGTTCGTCACGGCGCCAAACAGCACACCCGTCATCACAGCGATATCTTCACCGCTGATCACATGAATCAAGTATGCCGTCGCGCAACCAAGAGCCACCACGCCAAGCGCCAGCATATTCAGACTCAGTCCGCCTTTCCCGAAACCCGAGAAGAACGACGGACCGACCTGCAGACCGATCGAATAGACGAATAATATCAGTCCAAGGTCCTTGGCGAACGACTCCACCAGCGGGTCCAGACGCATGCCAAAATGGCTGCAGGCAATCGCGCAGAACAAAATCCACGTGATACCCAAGGTGATCCCCTTGAACTTCAATTTCGCGCCCAAGGTGATACCTAATGTAATGGCCAAGGATAGCACCACTATCGAGTGTGCTATCCCCGTACCAAAGAATAAATTATGAAACCAATCCATTAACGAATCTCAGCTCCTAATACATTGAATGTCTTTCCGTCGCGCAGGATATATACGTTTCCTTCACGGATCATCTTAATCGCTTTCTTCGCTTCTACAGCGGTGTTCTCGATACCGGTCTCGCCGCCGTTTACCGGAACACCGAAACCGCCGCGGGCATTGGCTTTACGAACCGTATATTTCACACCGTTGTACAAAGCGAACTTATCCATGAACTCACTTCCAAGGATGATACCGGCGAACTCTCCGTCACCTTCTACCAGATAGATACCGTTGGGTTCAAACTCAGCCGCT
>JAEEGL011263063.1_pt1 | contig 17353 bp, 9 predicted proteins | sample 9134231 | NCBI WGS metagenome assembly JAEEGL01 (sample SAMN16246548, study PRJNA631951) | gut metagenome | biome: gut microbiome; feature: rumen; material: fiber-attached | host: Bos | place: Iran: Karaj | collected 2018-10
ACGTTACAATCCAACGTGGGTGCTCTGAAACGGGCAAACTCACTACATAGCGTCGGGCTTGCTGGAAGGGATTGAGCAGTGAACCGTCGCTCTGCTTGATGGGTGCGCGCAAATCCTTGCCTAACGATTTCTGCTCTATCAGCACGCGAGTGGAGGGGATGCGCCCGTCGATGAAGTTGGAAGCATCCACCATTTGGTGGTCTTCAAACACGATAAAACCATCTGATGGCGTCTCTATGCCAAACACATTGGAAAGCAAGTCAATCCAAAAGGGTTGCGACTCGCCCCGTTCATATCCCCTGCCTTTCCATCGCTCTGCGAATTCGGCTGCTGAAGTAGCTATTTGCTTTTCGTTCTTCATAATAATATTTCTATTCTGCAAAGTTACATTTTTTTATCGACATAGCAAAGTGTAAATCATGATTTGTTAGTGCTAAATCTTACAATCTTACAGCTGACAATTAAAAAATAGTATATGTAACAGGCATGGAGTGGGGATAAGAGTAGTATGGATAGTAGTATGAATGTATGAAAATAAGAATAATAAATAATTAAGATGATAATAATATATTCAATAATTAGATAATAATAGAATTAATGATTTATATTATATTTTTAATTCTAAATCATTCATCATTATTCTTTTTCATTCTTCATTCTTCATTCTTCATTCTTCATTCTTCATTTATTTCCCCTTCCTTCTCTCTTCTATAGGTTGTAATATATGCAAAAAAAAACTGTCAGCTGTAAGACTGTAAGATTTTGCCATTCATGGATATTGAAGAAATACTTTTAAAAAACAGGCTAAATGTTTGTGTGTGTGAAATATAGCTTCTTGCTTTTTACTTTCTTGCTTCTATACAGATGCATTCTTGCTTCTAAACAGGTCATTTAGAATGCATAAACGATAGCTTTAGACGATGTAAACAATAGGTTTGTGTGTTATAAACGATAGCTTTATATGCTGTAAACCATTCGTCTGTAACGTACAAATTGATGGTTTGTAGCATATAAAGCTATGGTTTCTAACCTAATTAATGGCTATGTCTTGAGCGTTAGGCTGATGTGGTTGATGCGGTGTAGCGCATAGATGATGATAGCCTCGATGATATAGGCGATGAGGTAGCTGTACCAGAGAAGGTTGGGATAGATTCTTGCCATGAACCAAAGAACAGGAATCACCGTGAGCGACAGGGCAAAGGAGATGAACAATGCCATGCGATGCTGGCCATATAACTTGTAAACAATCATGATGACATAGATGTAACAGAACGGGATGAAACTCAGGGCGAATATGCGCAAGGCACTCTTACATTCCACTATCATCTCGGGTTGGCTGGCTCCAAACAATTTGGCAATAGCCGATGGGTCTATCCATACGAAAACGCAAGTGATTATCATGGCTACCGTGATGAAACGGAATGCCTTACGTAATACGGTACGCAACCCTTCTTTGTCTTTCTTTCCCACCTGAATAGCTCCCAATGATTGCAACGTTTGGCAAGTACCCGAAAGGAATAGATTGTATACTTGCAAAAGGTTCATACAAACGGCAAAGGCAAAGATACCCGTGCGCCCTAATGTGGAAAGTACGATGGTGTTGGCAGATAACAAGAGAAGGGTCAGCGAGATGGATGCAATAGCCAATGGTGCACCTTGTGAGATGATGCGTCGCCATGATGTAATTAAACCATCTGCGCTGAACGTGGGTATCAGTCGTCTGTTAGCAGGATTCCTCCAATGACTGAGCAAGATGGCAATGCCGACAAGATGACCTACAACCGTGGCTGCCGAAGAACCGATAATGCCCCATCCAAAGAACTGAATGAAAACGATGTCGAGACAGAGGTTTACTGCATTGTCGATGATAACCGCCAAAGATACCAATTTAGGTTTACCATCCACACCTACCATCGTAGAGAGTCCCCACATAAGGATGAAGGCGGGATTACCCAACAAAAGAACCTGCATGTAATCACGTGCCAAGGGTAGTATTTGTTCGTTACTACACAACAAATGAGCTGTTTGATTGGGAAACAACAATCCTCCGAAAATGGAGAGCAGAATGCCAATGCTCATACTCAACGTAAGTGCATGCGTGAAGAATCGCCTTGCATCTGCTATGTTCTTTTGTCCAAGAGCATAAGCAACCAACATTCCTGCACCAGCATTGATGAGTAAGTGAAGCGTGAAGATAAATTGGTTGATAGGCTTGGACAGGTTAATGGCACTCACACCATCCTCACTAATGAGGTTGCCCACGATAATACCGTCTACCACATTACCTAAACACCCCGAAAGCGCTACGAGGATGTAAGCCCATAGATAGTTATAGAACTGTTTATTGATGTCTCCCAATTGGGATTGAGAATTTGATGTGTTCATTGATGTTCTTTCTGACAAAGATTGTTTATTGGGAATATTTGGAGTTTAAGGGGTTCAGCATTTGTTTTTTTAAAACTATTGTCTAAACCCCTTGAACATCCTTTATATTCTTTTATTCGAAGAATCCGAATCCACCGATGGCAGTAAGCATTCGTTCAACGTAATCCCATGAAGTGGGCGACCAAGAGAAACCAAGACGATAGAGTACCTGCGTGGTATAGTCGTTGTCTCGTTTCACGTCGGTTGTCTTCTGTCCGTGTGCCATATCTTGGTAAGCCAAGAGACTCGACATTTGCTTGGCTTTCTGCGGGTCTTCCTTTGCTTCCTCCATGACAGCGGCAAACTCCTCTTGTTCCACGAATCGAATGCCTTCACCCACGGTAGTGAGTCCCATGAGCACATCACCCAGGAATTGTCCGTGAATGTTGTAAGGATGGAATACGGTGCATTCCTTTGGAGTAGTGGAAAGCAATACGATGGCGCGCGCCACCTCATTGATGGGAGAGAACTCAATGTTCTTGTTGCGCATCTGGTGAGGACAGCAACCTAACATGTTGTATACCTTGATTCTACCCATGAACGAGTTAGTGGAGAAGTTGGCTTGGAACTCACCATCAGTACTACGAGCTGCAAGATTACCTACACGCATGATTTTCGCACTCAATCCGTGCAATGCTACGGCATCGAGAATGAGACGTTCAGCCATGAACTTAGAATAGATATACTTGTTGCCAAGATATTGTCCCATGTATAGGCGTTGCTCCGTGAAGATTTCATCCTTAGTTTCACCAGCCCACAAACCACGAGTACTTGCCGTTGAGATATGAACAAGTTTGGCTCCCTTCTTGATACAGAAATCCACACAACGTTTGGCTCCGCCAATGTTTACGTCTTCGATTTCCGTTCCTTCAGAGAAGTGCTTAACGATAGCAGCGCAATTGAACACCGTTTGAATGTCAAGACTCTCGTCGAAATCATTGGTCACATCACCCAATATGACATGAATGCGTTTTCCGAACAAGTCCTTGAATGCATTGGCAAAGTAATAATAAAGTAATGAACGTAAACGACTCTCTGCTGCTGCTTGGGTCTTGCCGCGCACCAAGCAATAAATGTTTTCTACGTCGCTATCAATGAGTTCGCGCAAGATGTGAATGCCTAAGTAACCTGTTGATCCCGTCAACAATACGTTTCCTATGGCTTGACGCTCGCTATAGCGGAACATGTTAAGCGTATTGCGTTGCAAGAGATTGTTGATGGCAGTATAGTCGAAGCTGGTAACTTCGTCTTGACCTTCTGTTCCCGTATCGCCTGTAATGAGACGAGCCAATTGGCGTGGAGTGGGGTTGGCAAACACATCGCCGTATGCAACATGCAATCCAGCCTTGTCTGCCTCGATAATGACACGTGTAACGACGAGTGAAGTACCGCCCGACTCAAAGAAGTTGTCGGATGCTCCCACCTTATCCATTTGCAAGATTCCTGCGAAGATGTCACAGAACGTACGTTCCGTATCATTGACTGGAGCTTCGTATGCAGACGAAATAGCCAATTGCGGTTCGGGTAAAGCCTTCACGTCGGTCTTTCCGTTCGGTGTCATCGGCATTTCCTTCAATTGGAGATAAGCCGTTGGCACCATGTATTGTGTAAGGCTATTCGATATTTCGGCCTTGAGTGCATCGGGGGCAATCTCACGGTCAGCTGTATAATATGCACAAAGGTGTTCCTTGTCGTTCAACTTACGGATAAGGATAACAACCTTCTTCAAACCTTTCACCTTCAGCATGACATTCTCGATTTCGCCCAATTCTATACGAAGTCCACGTAACTTAATCTGATGGTCTGTACGACCGAGAATGACAACGTCGCCATCAGGCAACCACTTGGCGTAATCGCCCGACTTATAGATACGTTCACCATGATAGTCAACGAATCGTTCTTTCGTCATTTGCTCAAGGTTGTTGTAGCCACGTGCAACACCACGACCACCAATGTATAGTTCTCCAACTACGCCAACGGGCAATTCGTTTCCGTCTTGGTCAACGATGAATTCCTTCACGTTGAGTTGAGGTTTACCAACGGTTACGATTTCAGCATTCGTCAGTTCCTTGTTATTGGAAGCAACGGTGATTTCCGTTGGTCCATAGCAGTTGAAGATACGAGCCTTGGTAACGCTACGCATTTGCGTAAGTAATTGGTCGGAGAATTTCTCACCACCCGCCCTACATATATTAATATGTGAAATAGCCTCGCAGAAATCAGGACTGGTCAACCATGTTTGCCAACGTGATGGTGTTCCTGATACCATATTGATATGTTGCTCGTTGATGAGCGTTGCCAAGTCGAGAGGGTTGTTAGCTTGTTCTTCTGTAGCAACGATAAGCGTCTTGCCGTTGAAGAATGCCATACCGATATCTTGCAAGGCGGCATCAAATGAAATGGTGGTTACGCTCAACACACGTTTTGCGTCTGTAAGTACGCCATTAGCAAATACGTTGGCGGGATGACCATAGAGGTAATTACAGATTCCCTCGTGCCTTAACATCACGCCCTTTGGTCTGCCCGTAGAACCACTGGTATAGATTAAGTAAGCAAGGTCGTCGCCCGTTAATTGAATATCTTCCAATTGACATGGACCATCAGCAATCAGCGTTTCCACGTCTATCGCCTTATCGGCAGGAACACTTTCCATTCTATCTGCCGTAGTGATAATATAACGAGCCTCACTATCTTCCAAAATCAGTTTGATACGATCAGCGGGATATTCTGGGTCGCAAGGAATATAAGCGGCACCAGCCTTAAGAACACCGAAGAGGGATAGAATCAATCTACTGGTACGTGGTAACAACAATGCCACTCGGTCGCGTGCCACAACACCACGTTTGTGAAGAGCAGCAGCAATGTGATTTGTTACCTCGTCCATCTCCTTATATGTATATTTTGCATCAATGGCAACCAACGCCTCTTGGTCTGGTTGTGTTTTTGCAAAATGACTGATGCACTCATGGAAGAATTTGAATGGTGCATCTCCAGTAGCTGTTTGACGCAAATGAGATAGTTCTTCTTCCTGATTCTTGCTTACGATGGAAAGTTGACGAACCTTTGTATTTGGTTGTTCCATCATCCGTTCTGCAACGGCAACTATACTTTCCGCCATTGAGTTAGCCAATCGTTCGGTATAAATGCTGTCATCATATTGCACAACGACTCCACGTGTCTCTATCTTGATGTTAATCTTGAATTTCGGAACGTTTAATTCCAACAATTCCTGCTGAATGGTTTTCCCGTTCACGGTATATTCAGAGAGCACGCCAACTTGATAAGCGTAGGCAATGGCAGGACGGAATCCGTAATCTGTAGCAATACGAGCGAATGGATAATCCTCATGGCGCAAGGTCTCATCGAATGTCTCACTGGTCTTTTTCAAGAACTCACTTATGGAAACATCATCGATATTCATACCCAAAGCCAACGTGTTCACGAACATACCTACCGTATCGGCAATCTTTAAGTTAGAACGACCGCTACTAACCGTACAGAGATACACTTCACGATTGTTTGTATAACGCGAAACGACGTAAGCGGTAGCAGCAAGGAATAAGTGGGCGGGTGTGATTTCCTGTTGGCGACAGAATGCCGTAGCCTTGTCGAAATCAGGTTTGCATACGGCCTCACCAATCAATCCTTGTTGGTCTGTTTTCAGTAAGTCGGCTGGAATTTCACTTGCTCCCTCACATGTTTGAAGTTTCTCTGCAAAGAACTGTTGAGAAGCACGGAACTCATCTGTTTCCTCTGCTTTTTGTTGGTCGGAAACGAAATCAAGATAAGAATACGTTTCATTTTCAATCGACTTTCCTTCCAACACCTCATTTATCTGACGAATGAGCAAATCTGCCGAACCTCCATCAAAAATAAGATGATGAATGTCCATCAACAAGTGAACGTTCTCTTCTGTCTTCACTACTTCTAAACGATAGAGCGGTGCCTTTTGTAAATTGAAAGGTTGGACGAACTCATTCTTGTAAGAAGAGAGTTGTTCCATCGTCATATCGGTAATAGGCACTTCAATTGGTACGCTATCTGCTAATGTCTGTACGATGGTTTCCCCTTGCGTAGAGAAATGAACGGCCAATTCTGGGTGTGATTCAACCACTCGTTTCACGCATGAAGCTAATTGCGAGGCATCAGTTCCAGCTGGATAAGTGAGCAAATAAGGAATATTGTAAATCGTAGAAGTAGGATTCTTCAGGCAATCAAAATACACACCTGTTTGCGCATACGACAAAGGAACGCTTGTTAATTTTTCCTTTTCCTCTTTCTTCGAAGTCTCTGTTGTTCCTCCACTTGATAATATCTTTTTCAGGATTTCGTTTTCAATGCTTTGCAACGTACCCGTTTTTACCAATGACTTGGAATCAAGGGAAACACCATATCGCTTGTTGATTTGTACGGCCAACTTAATGGCAGAAATTGACGTGAGTCCTGCATATCCCAAAACGGTTGTTACACCAAAATCATGATTATTGACGATATCGGCAATGATGTCATGAATTTCCTGCTCCAATACATTCATCGGAATTTGTTCCGTAATTTCGGATTTCGCAGCAGTCTTTTCTGGTTTTGGCAAAGCACGTTTGTTGACTTTTTGGTTTTGGTTCAGTGGGATGGAGTCAATCTGCATTGTCACGGCTGGTACCATGTAAGGAGGTTTCTCGTCTAAGATAAACTGGTTGAGTGCCTCAATGTCTATTTGCTGGTCGCTAACGATGTAAGCGGCAATAAACTTACCGCCACCGTCCTCGTCAAAGGCTTGCACCGTTGCATCCTTGATACCTGGAAACTCGCGGATAATACTTTCCACTTCCTTGAGTTCGATGCGGAATCCACGAATCTTCACCTGTCCGTCTCTACGTCCTACGAATTGGATATTGCCATCTGGTAAGTAACGAACAATATCACCCGTTCGGTAAACACGACTATACTTTTCTTCCGAAGTGAAAGGATTGGTAATATATACTTCAGCCGTCTTTTCTGGACGGTTCAAGTATCCACGACTCACTTGTGGACCAGCTACCCACAATTCACCTGCCGCTCCAATAGGCAAGCGATTACTTTGTGCATCTACTATATATAGACGCATGTTGTCAAGTGGTTTTCCGATGGGAATCTCTTTCATCTTCTTATCCACGAGGAAGCATGTTATGAAGACGGTACACTCCGTAGGACCATACACATTTAAGAACTTATAACCTACAGGAGGTGTGAGAGAAGCCAATTTTTCTCCACCCGTTGAGAGATATTTCAATGAATGATTTTCAATACTTGTAGCAAATTGATAACCCACCTGTGTGGTCATGAACGAATGCGAGATTTGGTTTTGTTCAAAGTAATCGTTCAAGGCAATAAGGTCAAGGCGAATTTCTTCAGGAATGATATGAACGGCAGCTCCACACGTTAGTGTTGGATACAAATCCATCATGCACGCATCAAATCCATAACTGGCGTATGCTGCCACACGATTCTCTTCCCGTAAATCGTAGAATTGTTGAAACCAATGACAGAACGCTACAAGGTTGGCATGGATAAGTTGACAACCTTTTGGAATGCCCGTTGAACCAGATGTATAGAGCAAGATGAAAAGATTGTTGGGCGTTAGTGCAACGTCTGGACATGCTGCCTCTGGCAATTGGGGAATGTCTTTTGTCAAAAGAACGTCGCCCTTATATTCATCAACGATAGGTTGCAATTCTTCATCGGCAATGAGCAATTTCGCATTCGCGTCTTGCATCATGAAGTTAAGTCGTTCTTTCGGATAACTGGGATCAAGTGGTTGGTATGCGCAACCAGCTTTCAATACACCGAGTGAAGCAATAGCCATCCACTCGCAACGAGGGATAAGTACGGAAACCACATTTTCTAATTGCAAATCCTTAGTGCGAATGAATGCGGCAATGCGATTACTAATATCGTCAACCTCAGCGTAAGTGTATTTCCTATCCTTGTAAACCACGGCAATGTTTTGCGGAGTGGCTTTTGCTTGTTTGACGAAAAGCGAAACGATGGTTTGCGTATCGTCGTAATCTAAGTCGGTCTGATTGAATGAATCAAGTAATTCCACTTGTGAAGTCGTGGAAAGTTTGATGTCACGCAAATATGTTTCGGTAAGGAATCCTTTTAATACGGCTTCATAGCTTTCCAAGAATTGTGCGATGAGCATCTGTGAGTATTCATTGGAATTATATTCTGCCTTGATTTGGAATTGGTCGTTGAGGATAAAAGCCTTCAAATAAAGGGATGCGTCTAACGTACTATTGCCAATACGCCTTGTCTTCATGGGTTTTCCGCCTAATTGATTATCGGAAAACAACATCCCATGCCAAGCGAAGACGGAATTGCTTTGTAACTTGAGGTCTTCTACGATGTCGCTATATGAATAGATGTCGTGCTTACGACAACCACTCATTTGCTCTTGTCCTGCTTGTAAGTATTCCAATACCGTGGTGTCTACGGTAAACTTGGCATAAACGGGTAATGTCTTGACAAACATACCTATCGTATGAGCCATTTGCTTGTTGGAACGACCATTGTAAACGGTATTGAAGAGAGACTCTTGTTCGTTGTTGAACTTGGCGAGCAAATACGCGTAAACTTGTGTGAACAAAGTACTCTTGAAAATGCCGTGTTGCTGACAGAAATTATCCACGTCAGCCATGTTGATAGAGAGCGTACGAAGCAAACTATCCTCGGTATGTTCGATTTCTTCTACATCAGGAATGAGCGGTGTGTAGGAATCTCCGCAATCGAAGTTATTGGCAAACCATTGCTTGGCTTCTTCGAAAGCTGGTGATTTCCTGTCTTCCACTTCTTTTTGCACTATCTCTGCCAATGAGATGCCTTCTCCTTCAATGGCTATTCCATTGTATGCATCATTGATGTCATGAAGTAGGATATTCATGGAAGTTCCGTCAACGATGATATGGTGATAGTCGAGGAACAGATAGAGATGATTGGCGTCTCGTAATAGATGGATGTGGAAAAGACGGTCACCGTAGATGTTAAAAGGAACTACTAATTGAGGAATACATTTTTCAATGTCCTCAACATCTTCAATCGTAAGCGTCCAATCTTCGTTTTCTATATATTGTACAGGTTCGCCTTCGTCATTCAGTTCTATACGCGTGAATAGAGTAGGGTGAGCCTTTACGGTTTCCTCGACGGCACAACGCAGACGTTCCTCGTCGAGTGATTTGTCTAATATATATAGATAAGGAAGGTTATAGCAAATTTCGCCAGCATGACCGACACACTCTGCATAGATGCCATACTGTACTTTTGATAAAGGTGAATAGTTTTTCATTTATTTGTGTTTTTAGGTTTATTGGTAATTACCATTTTGTTGTAAAAAGTCTTGGAGATATATTGAGGGAAATCCACCCCCAACGGAGTCTACCATCGCTACTTGCTCGTCTTAGTTTCTCCATGTTTTTAGTACCTGTCATGTAAGAGAAACCTGCAGATAAGCTAATGTCTTTGTTAAATTTGTAACTGCCTTGTATTTCCAGTTCGTGACCGAGTGTCTTTTCAATGTCAATCAACTGAGTTGCCATGGCGAGATAATGGTAACTGGCTTGCAAGGAAAGTCCTTTGAAAGGTTTATAGGATGCACCGAAATACGTGTTTTGCAATCCAGGCGTAAAACCGTTAACATAAGTGCTGACATAGAAGAAGTCCATGGCGCCATAAAACTTATGGTGAGAACCATAAATGGGGTTGAAGCCTTTGATGACTTTGTGTTGAATCACTCCGATTTTTCCCTTAGCGGGAACGGCAAAAAGTTCATCACCGCTCAAATAGTCATAACCTACCTGGAAATCGTATTTGTTTGACGGGATATACATGACTTTTGCACTTGCCATCCAAGCATCAATCTTAATGCCATCTTCGTTCTTGCCTAATTGGTGGTAATACGAACCTTCTATAGACCAATGCTTGGGAGTGAATTGGATGAATCCACCTAATAGTTGTTGATGTTCGGTATGCCCGTTAGCTTCTTTATCACCGCCTTGCATTCCGATGTTCATGAATAGCAATGATGCGCCCAATGGGAATTTCGGGATGTCGTAATGGTACCATACCGTTTGCAATGACTTGTATGGTTGAGCTCCGTTGACATAGTAACTACCGCCATTATTGACATTCTCGGCATTTTGGTTATATGCTAAGATAAGGTGAGCCTTATGTCCATGTCCTTCGTAACCAACGCGTAATGCATCGTGGGAAAGTGCAGCCATCGCCCAGTCGTTTGTACCAATAATACGTTCATCATCGTACGCAAGGGCAAGTCTTCCAACTTGGGCAAACAAACCGTTTTTGGCACTCATCTTTGCCCATGCCTCGTATACGTTGAATGCTCCTTTACCGGATTGTCCCCATACACCACTATGCTGGATATTTAATTTCGTCTCCAATCCTGGTCTCTCGTAATCAATGACCAATCGTTCGCGACCCATGATGAAATTAGTCTTGTCCTCCGTAGCTCCTTGAGGCAATCCTCCATTGCGAGTTTCACCGTGAGTGAGCAAAGACAAGTCAACTTTCAACACGTTATCTTTCGATTCGGGCTTGCTAACTGATTGCCCGATAGAGTCTCTCTCATTGGCAAAGACACTGAGAGGAAGGGAAAGGAGTGCAACAAGGCACCAAAGATGCGTATGATGCATCGGATTCATTATTCAAATTCAAATAAGTTAATAAATCCCGTCAGCTTAAATACGTTCTTGATGTCATCGTTCAAGTTGCGCATGATTACCTTGCTTCCACTGGCTTTCGCGCCCTTGAGGATGCTGATGAGGATACGCAATCCACTTGATGCGATGTATTCCAATTCTTCGCATTCAATGATGACATCACGACCGTCTCCCTTGTATAGAGGTTTTAATACTTGTTCTACTTCTACGGCAGCTGCGGTGTCTAATTCACCTTTCAATGTTGCCACATACTTTCCGTCTAATTCTTGAAGAGTTGCTTCCATAAATCTGTTATTTTTTAGTTATTTGATTATTACTTTTCCTTTCTTGGGTAAACGGTGATGAGCGTGAGCGTATTCTTGCCGTTTACGCGTTCATAATTGATGGAATCCATCAGCTCACGCACCAATAATAATCCCAATCCACCCACAGGACGGTCTTCTACCGATAATGAGGTGTCGGCTACGGATGACTTGGTGGGATCGAATGCGATACCATTATCGCTGATGATAAACTTTAGTTTTCTGCCATTGTATAGTGCTTGTAACGTGATGTCACCTTCCGTTCCTATGGGATAGGCATAATCCATCACGTTGACTACTGCTTCCTCTACCGCTAACTTGATGTTCTTGGCTTGTGAGGTTTCCATGTTCAGCTTATCGGTAATCGACTTAACGAAACTATTCAGGTCTTTTACTTGCTTGATGTCATTCTTGAGCGTGATGCTTTCTTTCAATGAATAATCGTATGACTTCCGTGTGTACTTAATGGCAAGCATGGTTAAGTCGTCACTTTGTTCCGCATCTTCCACAAACAGGTGTACTTGTTCATTCATCTTTTGGATGATTTCTTCAGGAAGGGCATTTGCATTATTATTGAGTGTTTCTGCGATACGGTCGGTGTCAAATTGTTTATGCACTTTGTTCTTGGCTTCTGTCAATCCGTCGGTGTATAAGAATAGAGTGGTATCGTATTCGAGATAAATTTCCTGTTTCTCGTAATGGAAATCATCAAACAAACCTATGGGAAGGTTGGGCTTTACTGGTAAGGGTGAAACGACCTGCTCTGCTGATTGCGAAACGATGAACGGGAAATCGTGTCCAGCATTGCAATAACGCAAACGTCCAGAAGGTAAGTCGAGCACACCGATGAAGAATGTCACGAATATGTTGGTGTCATTTCCCTCGCACGAGGAGGTGTTTAACGTTTGCATGATATGGGCAGGGTCGTTCTCGTGTGCCGAAGCCATGCGGAACTTAGAGTGTATTTCTGCCATGACGATGGCAGATGGTACTCCCTTGCCACTAACGTCTCCGATGCAGAAGAATAATTTCTCGTCGCGAAGGAAGAAGTCGAAAATATCACCGCCTACTTCTTTGGCTGGAACCAATGAACCGTAGATGTTGATGTCGTCACGTTCAGGAAATGGCGGATATTTCTTGGGTAACATGTTCTTCTGGATGACTTGCGCAATTCGAAGTTCGCTACTGATGAGCTCTTGCTTGATATTGGCTTGATGCAATTTCTTTTCATTCTTGGCATATTTTTGAATGATGTACCACAAGAAGCCAAATGCCAACAAAAGCAAGAATAATAGATTGATGCGCATCCAATATAATTTGCCATAAATCTCTTTTTCGTAACTCACCACCACCACTTGCCATTTGGGTTTCCCCTTCATGTTGGCGAAATAAATGACACCATTATCTTTGTCTTTTTCGCTTTCGAATTCGATATATTTAGTTCTTCCACTTTTACTTGTCTCCCGTTTTACGGTGCTGTCATTAATCAACCTTACCACCTGTTCTATATCGCCATATTTCACATGATGGGAAGATGGACGTGAGATGATTTTACCTGATTCAGTTAATAACAAGTTGAATGAAGAAGGATATATATGACGATAGTTGAGCGTATCGCCAATCTGTTCCAAAGAGAGGTCAAGACCACAAACAGCCACAAGATTGTTCTTGTTGTCTAATAACGGGTATGAAAAAGTGATGAGCGACGAAACAGAATTAGAGGTCACATAGTCGTATGGGTCACTCCAAAATGGGATTTTTTCTTTTACCATTCGTTGGAAGGCAGGATGTTGTGTGTAATCATGCTTATTCTCTCCTCCTAATTGCTTCAGTATTTTGTTGTTTCCTTCCTTATAAATGTATGGCTCAAAGAGTTGGCCTTTCTCTGGATAATAATATGGAACGAAAGCCAGGCAAAAGCCTTTTACTTGGGGCGAATTCTCAATCGTTCTTTCTGTAGCTGCAAACATGGAATCAGGACGTGAGATGTTTCGTTTGAAATCCCAAATATGCTCTTTCATCGTATTTTCGGCCATGTTGAGTATTCCCTTGATTAAAACGGCCTTGATACTCAATTCGCCTTCAGCACGCGAATCCATTTCTTTTTCAAGTAAGTTATGGGCATAGTAATATTGGGTGGCAGAAATTAATTCAACCACCAATGCTACCATAATGATGATAACGACATTTTTATGTCCTTTAAAGGACCGTGATATATTTGTCAGAAAATTACCCATTTCTTTCTGTTGTTGTTGGATGCAAAAATACAAATTATTTTTAATATAATGGTATCTTCTGCCTATAAAAGTTATGGAAAAATGAATAGTTTGACAAAAAATATATCCTGACGATTCAATTGAAAAACAAAACAGGCGCAACCAATTGATTTGCGCCTGTAATATCTTAAACTATAGGGTTGTGCTTAGATTATTTTTCAGGTAAGATGGGTTCTCCCATTTCCGAGGCCTCAACATCCTTGTCGTTGAGCTTGAAGAGCATGAATTGGGGACTCTCATTGGTGCATGGTGTCCATCCAAGTCCTTCGCCTTCACCATTGGGATCGCTATACTTGGCAAAGTTGGTCCATGCGGTAAGCATCTTCTCAGCCAGATTCCAATCGCCATCTGTCCAAGGACGCCAACAATGTTTCAGACTCTTGAATACAAACCAAAGGTCACTACTATGGAAGGCACCTTTCAGACGGTCTGTAATATCGGGATGCTTGCCATCGTCGGGCAATGGACGGGCAAACTCGTAAGCCCATGCCTTACCACCTTTCTCTTGTCTTACCTTGCAGAATTCGGCAATGCTAGGACCCATAGCACCCATATCGTTCAGCGTATAACCAATCATGTAGGGCACATCGGCAATCGTTCCTTCACGCGTTGCTTCATCGAAAGTCTTCGTGCATACATATCCGTCAACGATAGGACGTTGCATAAGGAAGAGGTCGCTCTTGTTGACCATGTTATAGAGTTGTCCTACGGTGTACATAATCTCCGTAGATGCAGCACGCAATTTCTCCAGATTGTTCAGTCCTGCCCAATCCATTACCTTCTTTGTTTCAGCCTCTGATTGTTGTAGGGTAGGGTTGTACATGAAGAACTTGTTCATAGGCGTAGCAGGCTTAGCTTGTTCTCCATCCTTGGCAGGAACGTTGATGCCACCACCACTCATAATAACTGCCTTGTGGAATAATCCTCGTGCTAACGGACTTTCACAAAGTGTGCGTACGCTTCCAGCTCCAGCACTCTGACCGAAGATAGTTACATTATCTGGGTCGCCTCCAAACTGGGCGATGTTTGCCTTAATCCATTTCAACGACTGGATTTGGTCGAGAATGCCATAGTTGCCCGATACGTGGTTAGGACTTTCTGCTGACAATTCGGGATGCGTCATGAAACCGAATATGCCAAGACGGTAGTTGATGCTGACGAGTATCACGTCTTTAGATGCCCACTCTTGACCGTCGAATTCAGGTTCTGAACCCCATCCTTCACGATAACCGCCTCCGTGAATCCACAAGGCAACAGGTAACTTCTTGTCTACTTGTCCTGGTGCTTTCGTCCAGACGTTCAGATAGAGACAGTCCTCACTATAGGGTGCCTCGTCACCATAACCCCATTCAGAGGCATAGAAACCAGGATAGTGGACGGCTTGATAACCAGGATGTCCGAACTTGTCGCAAAGACGAATGCTATCCCACGCAACGACTGGTTGGGGTTCTTTCCAACGCAACTCATCGATGGGAGGAGCAGCGTAAGGAATGCCACGGAATACATACACGCCAGGATTCTCTGCCTGGACACCTTGAATCTGACCACCCTCAATGGTCAATACAGGACTTTTGCCATTCTTCTCTTGGGAAGTGCAACTCAGGATTGCCAACAAGTGCAACAATAACAATAATTTCTTCATATAGCTTTATTTGTCATTAGGTTTGTTGTTTGCTCGAAAAAGAGAGTTATTCGGTTGCAAATTTACGAAAAGAATCAAAAGGTGCTTATCTCCTTTGTTACATATATTTTAGTAAATGTTTCAAAGAAAGTTTTTCCAATATTTTGACCAATTTCAATAGTGCTATATAATATGGAAGATTTTATTCGTGGCTATGTATCTTTATGCTAAATAATGATAGAACTACTTATAGGAAGAATACGAATTTGGTACCATTTGTACCTTCACCATCATAGTCGGCAGAAATAGAGAACTGACTGCAAAGGTCGGAAATAGTGTCCTCTTCAAGATGAATGGTCAACTCCAGTTCTATTGCCTCTCTGTCTTGTGAATAAGCCAAGTAAAAGATGCATTCTCCCAATACGGCATTCACTATTGTCCTGATTTCATCTTGTATGCGCCAAATGCTATCAAAATCAGTCATTTTACTCTATTCTGATGTCGTTTAACCAATTCTATAGCTTCTTTACCTGTTAGATGTTCAATGTCAAAGCGGATTGCCAACAAACGGGATAGGCCACTTTCAATTTCTTTCTGTAGGGCATCATCTTGATTGGGATTATAGCGGTTGCCAAGCATGCGAACTATTTCCAGTTTTTCCTTTTCATCCTCAACGATGTGGATTCTACCGAAAGCTATCACGCTGCGGAAGAAAGTAGTATATTTCTCAGGCTGAACATCATCTTGTTCAATGACACAAAAGGATGCTTTGTCGTACTTGCGGATAGCATCTACTTTATGACCATTCAAGGCACTATGGAAATATAGTTTTCCCTCGTTATAAACATAACTAATAGGTATGGCATAAGGATAACCATCGTCTCCAAGAAGTGCCAATGTGCCTGCTGTGGCCTTCTGTAATATGGCAATACTCTCTTCTTGTGTAAGTTGCTGACGCTTGCGTCTCATTTGACGGAATTCACTCATATCTTCTTCTATTCTTTATAGACAATAACTAACGGAATCATTTGCTTCTATTCCTCCAATCTCGCCTTTATTTTATTCCATGCATGAGAATCAAACAAGAAGCAATCTTTCATGGTTTTCAACATGGTCATGAAACGACAAAGGGGAATGGTGAAACTGAGTTCGTTCTTCCCGATGTAAGGGCGAACGGAAGGGTCGAACAAACCGATAAAACAACGATAACCATGTCGGGCGTTTTCTGCGATGGTCATAGACACTACCGTGCTACATCCTGAACCAAATTGCGAGACGACGGCATCAGGCGCATTGTTGTCATAGAATGCCCATCCGCATAATCCTGATAGCATGTCGGGCGTTGCATAGAACAAGATTCCTTCATATCCATCAAAAGAATCAACCTTATCGATTCGAATGAAATTCAGGTATTTCTTTTCCGCACGTTTCATACCCAGATTGTCGATATAGTCAATAACCATTTGGGGAGTTTTCTTGTATTTCTCCTTCAACGAAACGAACGCTGGCACACGCTCAGGCATGTCGGCAAATCCCGTATAGAGTTTACCGCCACCACATCCAATGACATCAGCACTCAAACTCATGGGCTTCCCGTCTCTTGCAACTTGTAGTCCCTTGAAGAAACAACCGCCTATCTTCTCCGTTTCCGCTATCGCTTTGTCACTATATCCGAATAGCAGAGGCAACTCCACCTTACTACCAAATGCTTCCCTGTAATTTTGTATAAACTGTTGTGTTTCCATCCTTATTTTATTGACTATTGACCATTAGCCGCTCGCGGAGGAGAGGCTTTTAACTTTTGCAAAGATAGCGAATAATCTTCATAATACAATCAAAAATAATTGGAAATATAATAGGCGATGTCTGATATTTGCCAATTTTTTTGTACTTTTGCACTTTGTATAACTTCCAGTGAAAATGAGAAGGTTTTAGCATAAACTTATGAATGAACAAACTAACAAGATACAAATGAAAAGAACATTGTTTTTGTTGTCGCTGCTTATTGGCTGGACACTCCAG
>JAEEGL011888364.1_pt1 | contig 17353 bp, 16 predicted proteins | sample 9134231 | NCBI WGS metagenome assembly JAEEGL01 (sample SAMN16246548, study PRJNA631951) | gut metagenome | biome: gut microbiome; feature: rumen; material: fiber-attached | host: Bos | place: Iran: Karaj | collected 2018-10
ATTAAACTATTTAAATATGCAATTGAAGGAATAGTAGCTTTCTCTACTAAACCATTAATAGTTTCAATAACTATTGGAACAATACTATCAATGATAGGATTTATTGCTTTTATAGTTTTATTAATAATAAAAAAATTGACACTTTTATCTTCATTATTATGCTTAGTAACTTTCATTGGAGGCCTATTATTATTCTTTATAGGTATTCTAGGTTTATACATATCTAAAATATACTTAGAAGTAAAGAATAGACCTGTATATATAGTAAGAGAAACTGAAAAAGATATATAATAAGTAGACAAAACTGTCTACTTTTTTATTTATACATGTTATAATGTAATCGAGATTAAGATAAATATAGGAGGTAATTAATGAAAAAGATATTTGGTTTTTTAGTAATTATCATTTTATTTTTAGGAATTAATGTTCATGCTTTTACTGGCTGGAAAACAGTTAATGGTAAGAAGTATTATTATATAAATGATGAAAAAGTAAGAGGATATCAAACAATTGATGGAAAACTTTATTACTTCTATTATGGAAATTATGCACTAAGAATTGGATGGCAAGAAACAGATACTGGAAAATTCTATTCAGATAAAAATGGAGTAGTTGCTAGGGGATGGCAAACAATTGATGGTAAAAATTACTATTTTAATAAATCATATCCCTATAACGCATTAAAGTATTATCAAGAAATAGATGGAAAAACATATTATTTTTATGGATCTGGAATATTAAGATATGGTTGGCAAGAAACATCAGTTGGAAAAACATACTCAAATAGTGATGGAACAGTTGCTAAGGGATGGAAGACAATAGATGGAAATAAATACTATTTTAATAATTCTTATCCCTATAATGCCTTAAAATACTATCAAGAAATAGATGGAAAACTATATTATTTTTATGGGTCTGGAATATTAAGATATGGATGGCAAGAGACATCTATTGGAAAAACTTATTCTAAAAGTGATGGAACAGTTGCCAAGGGATGGCAAACAATCGATGGAAAGAAATACTACTTTAATAATTCTTATCCCTATAATGCCTTAAAGTATTATCAAGAAATCGATGGCAAGAATTACTATTTTTATGGAACTGGAGCTTTAAGAGTAGGATGGCAAACAACAGATAATGGCGTATTCTATTCTAATAATGATGGAACTCTTCCTACAGGATGGCAAACAATAGATGGAAAGAAATATTATTTTAAAGATAGTTATCCATTTAATGCTTTAAGGTATTATCAAGAAATCGATGGAAAAACATATTATTTCTATGGAACAGGAGCATTGAGAGTAGGATGGCAAAAATTAGATAATAAATGGTATTATTCCAATGAAGAAGGAATAGTTCAAACAGGATGGCAAACAATAGGTAGTAAAGTATATTATTTTAATAATTCTCATCCTTATAATGCTGTAACTGGTGTTAATAGAATTGATGGTAATTTATACTATTTTAATCCAACTACTAAAGAAAGAAGAACAGGATGGATTGGATCAGGATCAACATATTACCATACAGAAGATGATTCTATCTTACAAACAGGATTAGTTACTATAGGAAATACTAAATATAAATTTGATTCTAATGGAAAACTAATGGGATTCTCTACAAAGAATGGAAAAACATATTATACTAATCCTGATGGTAAATTAGCGAAAGGCACAGTTAGAATGTGTAATAGATATTTTAAATTTGATGAAATAGATGGTCATTTTATCAAATTTGTTAATAAAAAATCAGTAATAGATGTATCTGCTCATCAAGGAACAATAGATTGGCATAAAGTAAAATATTCTGGAGAAGTAGATGCTGTTATTTTAAGAATCGGTTATGGTTCAGAAGCAGTTGATACATATTTTGAAAGAAACATTTCAGAGTTAAAGAAATATAATATTCCATTTTCAGTATATTTATTTAGTTATGCTGAAACAGAATCAGATGCAATTTTAGAAGCAAAGTTTTTAGTTAACACACTAAAAAAATACAAACCATCTTTAACTAGTAATATTCCGCTTTACTATGATTTAGAGCCATGGCATTATACTATGAACGGTCACTATTATTCTTCAACACACATATCTAATGCGACATATGGTAAAATAATAAAAGCATTTGTTAATTATGTTGAAACTAATTATAAAAAGAAAACAAGAATTTATGCTTCAAGAGACTATATCACATCACATTTTCCAGATGATTATCAAAAGTATGCTACTTGGGTAGCAGCTTGGACAGCTAACTTGAACTATAATGGTCCATATGAAGGATGGCAATATACAGATGTAGGTAGAGTAGCTGGTATCAGTGGTAATGTTGATATGAGTTGGTTTTACTATTAGAAGGAGATATTATGAATAATAATCGAAATAATGACTATTTATATTACATAGTTGATAAATCTCTTAAAAAAGCAAAACTAAACCTTAACAAACAACAAAGAGACTTGCTTGAACAAATACTAAGATTTATTGTAGTTGGAGTAATCGCAACATTAATAGATTGGATTATATACTTTATATGTTGTAATTACATAAAAATTGATCCTTTAATATCAAACATTATTTCATTTTCTATCTCAGTGATTTATAACTTCTGGGCTAGTTGTAAATATGTATTTAATGTTAATAAAGAAAAAGATCGAAAAACTCAATTTATCATATTTATAGTATTTGCTGTAATGGGACTATTATTAAATGAATTAATACTATATATATTCATAAAATTATTATCATGGAATTATATGTTAGTAAAAGTTATGGGTACAGCAATAGTAATGGTTTTCAATTTTGTAACAAGAAAAAAATTCTTAGAATAAAAGATACTTTTAATAGTATCTTTTCTTTTACTGTATTTATATCAAAAAAAATGGTATAATCTATATGTGGTGATTCTCTATGAAGATTTGTAAAATTATTATGAATCCAAAAAGTGGTAAAAAGAAAAAGATTAATTATCGTTCACTTTATGACATATTAAGAAAATATGGATATGAAGGAGAAATACTTTTTACTAAAACAAGTAAAGATGCTACTAAAATTGTTGAAGAATTACCAAATAATGTAGATTTAATAATATCATGTGGTGGAGATGGAACACTAAATGAAGTTGTTACTGGAAACATGAATAGAGAGAAGAAAATACCACTAGCAAATTTACCGTTAGGTACAGTAAATGATGTTGGTAATATGTATGGTCTAAATAAGAATTATTTAAAGAATTTAGAAATACTATTATCAGGACGTAAAAAAAATATTGATGTTTGTTATATAAATGACACAGTATTTGTATATGTGGCTTGTTTAGGAGATTATATTGATATGGCTTATGCTACTCCTAGAGAATTAAAAGCAAGATATGGTAAATTTGGTTATATTATCTATGGATTAAAACAATTCTTTACTAAGAAAATTAATAAGTATCACGTAAGATACACTGTAGATGGAGAAACTTATGAAGATAGTTTTTCATTCTTCTTTATTTCTAATTCATCAAGAATAGCTGGATTTAATGATGTTTACTATGATATTAAACTAGATGATGAAATGTTTGAAGTAGCTTTAGCTAAAGTAAAAAATAAAGCAGATATGTTTCGTCTATTAATGCAATTAGGTACGAGAGATATAAAGGATATTCCTGATGTAAGATATTATCGTACTAATGAAATTAATATTGAATTTTTAGATCCACCTAAATCATCTTGGTGTATAGATGGAGAAGAATATGAATATGAGGGGAATACATTTAATTTAAAAGTTGTCAAAGGACCAAAAATGTTATTACCGAATGACAACATAAGAATATTATTCAATGAAGAATACAATGGTTAGGAGAATATACATGACAAATAAACAAGTTATAGAGATGACAAGACATTTTTTAAACAAATTAATAACTGAAAATGATTCATTATTTATATTAACAGTATTAAATAAAAGTAATTTTGATATTAAAAAAGAAGATAATAACTATTTAGTTAAAATTACTCATAAAACAAATAATGAAGAGTTTAGAGTAAATGCAATCTTCAATGAAGAACAAATAGAAATAAATATTGATGAGAAAACAAATAATTTATTTAATGATAAAGAAATAGTAGATAGTAATTGTACAAAAGAAAGATATGCTTATTATGAATTATTAGGAGATGAAGTATATTTAAGATATAAACAAAAATATACTTATAACATAACTAATCAAAATAATGAAACAACTACTATGTCTCCTGTTAATGTAGAAGAAAATTGTATATTAGAGTTTACTAAAGGAGAACCAAATTTATTAGAAAATTATCAAAATATTAAAATGAAACATTTAGGTAAAAAACTAACTTTAAATTAGAAGAGGGGATAATATGGAATTTGTCACAATAACAAGAAAAGAATATGAGAACTTCTGGAATAAATCAGATCAAAAGAATTTCTTATCATCTTCAAAAATAGGAGATTTAAGAGAAAAATCTGGTTGGGATACTCATTATGTAGGAGTAAAAGATAATAAGAAATTAATAGCTGTAGGATTATTATCTTCCTTAAAAAGACATTTTAATAAAAAAGTATTCTATTCTCCAGGAGGACCTTTATTAGATTATCATAATAAAGAATTAGTTAATTTCTTTTTTACTAATGTGAAAAAGTATATTAAAGAGAATAATGGTTATTCATACAAAATAGATCCAATTGTTTATCTTAAAGAAAGAGATATTAATGGAGATATAGTTGAGAATGGTTTTGATAATACTGATGTAGTTAATAATTTAGAAGAACAAGGTTTTAAAAAAGTTCCTCTAAAAGAAACAGAACAAGTAACATGGATGTTTTCTCTCCCATTAGAAGGTAAAACTGAAGAAGATATTCAAAAAGAAATGAAACCTAATACTAGAAATACTATTCGTAAAGCAGAAAAACTAGGTATTGAAATGAAAGAATTATCATATGATGATTTAGATGAATTTATGAATATTATGAAAGAAACTGGTGAAAGAAAAGGTTTTAATGCTAGAAACTTAACTTATTATCAAAACATGTATGATATCTTTGTAAAAGATAATGAAGCTAAATTCTTTATTACTAAATTAAATCTAAAAAACTATATTAATAGTTTAAAAGAAGATATTAAAGATAAAGAAACAAAACGAGATGAATTAGGACCACAAGCATATAATGATGGTAAAAGAAAAAGTTTTAATGTTGATATAGAAAATATTCAAAAGAGAATAAAAGAAGCAGAAGATATCATTAAAGAAAAAGGTAGTGATACTATCAATTTATCTGGTTCTATGTTTATGTTAGTTCAACCAGAAGTAGTATATTTATATTCTGGTAATTATGAAGAATATATGAAGTATAATTCACAATACTTGATTCAATGGGAATTAATTAAATATGGTATCAAGAATGGTTATAAAAAACATAATTTCTATGGTATACCAGCTAATATAAATGAGCATCCAGAAAACTATGGTATTTATGAATTTAAAAAAGGATTCAATGGAGTAGTAGAAGAGTTAGTAGGAGAATATGAAGTACCTATAACTTATCATTATAAATTAATAAAATTGATTAGAAAGATAAAAAGATAGTTCTAATCTTTTTTTTATAAAAATAATATGTTAAAATAAATAAAACTGGTGATATTATGAAAATAAATAAAAAGAGATTACTAATTGTCGTTGTTGTCATAACTGTATTATTATCATTTATTATATATGGGTTCGTAAAAATAATTAGTTATTATAGAGTAAAAAATGCTGAAAAAATAGTAGTATTAAGTGATAACATGAAAACAGAAGTTTACTCGGATGTAAAAATAAATGACTTTATAGAAGAAATAAATGGAGATTTAATAGAAAATAGTAAGATAGATACAACAACAATAGGTAAAAAGAAAATTGAATTTGAATATATTAATGAAGATAAAATAAAAGTACCGTATTCTTATACAATAGAGGTAGTAGATGAAACAAAACCTAAAATAAGCAGAATGCCTTCTATTACTGTAGAAAAAGGTGACAAAGAGTTTTATAAGAACATTTTCTGTGGAGATAATTATGATAAAAGTCCAAAATGCTCTATAGAAGGAGAATATGATATTAATACTCCTGGAGAATACACTGTAACTTTTAAAGCAGAAGATACTAGTGGAAATGTATCTACTCAAAGATTAACTGTTCATGTTAAAGAAAAGAGAAAATCATCTTCAAATAGTAATAATAGTACTAATGATGATAATTCATATAAGTTTAAAGATGTAGTAAAAGATTATAAAGATAAAAAAGTAAAAGTAGGAATAGATGTTTCTAAATGGCAAGGAGATATTAATTATTCTAAAGTTAAAAAAGCAGGAGTAGAATTTGTAATGATCAAAGTTGGTGGACAACAAGAGATAAATGGAAAGATTGTTATGGATCCTAAATTTAAAGATAATATTAAAGGTTTTAATGAACAAAAAATACCTGTAGGAGTTTATTTCTTCTCACATGCTAAGAGTGAAGAAGAAGCTCTAAAACAAGCAAAATGGGTAGTAAAAAAGATTAAAAAATATAATGTAGATTTACCAGTAGTATTTGATTGGGAAAACTGGGACACTTATCAACATTATGATATTAACTTTATGAAACTAAATAGTCTTGCGAATGAATTTCTAAGTTATGTAAAATCAAAAGAATATACTCCTATGTTATATGGTTCAAAGTCATATTTAGAAACTATTTGGGATACCGATAAAAAGAATATTTGGGTAGCTCATTATACTGAAGAAACTAATTATTCGGGACCATATAAGATTTGGCAAAGATGTGATAATGGAAAAGTGAATGGAATAAAAGGATACGTAGATATAGATTTAATGTACGAATAGAGGGGATATTATGAATAAAGGGGAATTAAGAACCAAAGCTATCACAACCTTTGTTGTAATAGCGTTAATCTTTATACTTGTTTATATCTTAATGGAAAGTTTAACCTTCACAAGTACTAATGTTAATTCTGATGTGGAAGAAAAACATGGTGAAATTGATAAATCTGATAATTATGATGATGATTCAATTAAAACAACAGGATTATTTGTAGTAAAGAATTGTAATGGTACTTATTATGGTAGTATGAAAAAAACTAATTCCAATAATAAACTAGTAGAAGAGAGAAAGCTAACATTAATACTATTTAATTCCTATGGAAAAGATAGTGGTAAATCATATTATACAGATACAATATCTACTTATGATGGAAATTTTACTACTAGCCAAAATAACAAATTATTCATAACCCTAAATAAAGAAAAAATAGATTTTGTCGCATCAGATGATTGTGATAAATTAGTTAGAACAGAAGAAGATGTAGAAAATAGTTTAACTATTAACTATAAATTAAAAAGATTAGATTAAAAAAGTACTAAATATATTTTAGTACTTTTATTATGTAATTATCACTTTTAGTATTTTTAACTATATTACTATATTTATATTTACCATATCTTCTAATACTAAAAATATCATTTTCTTTAACAATATAAGAATTGTTTTTTAATACTTCATAATTTAATAAAATATCTTTATCATGAATTAATTCTTTTATTTTGTTCCTATTTATTTTTAATAATCTACTAATAACAGTATCTATTCTTAAACTAGATACAATTAATTCTATTTCTTCATAATTTCTAGTATAGTTCGATAATAAATCTAAATTACATCTTTCAATATCTATATTATATCTAGAGATTTTATTAAAATTATTTTCTATCTCTTTATAGATATATTCAAATACATAAAAATAATATTTATCATCAATTATTAAAATATCTCCAAATAAACTTTTATCTAAGTTTAGATTTAATAGAGCTCCCATAATATCTTGATGTCTAAGTTTATTATTACATTTAATTTCATATAATAAAATATTTGGAATTTCTCTATATAAGATTACTTTTTCTGAATCAATATATGGTTTATATATTTTATACATATTTTTCTTTAATTTTGATTTTACTAGATTAGCTTCACTCGGGTCTAAAAAGAATGTTGATCCAAACTTTTCTAATCTATTTATATTTTTTTCTACTAAATACATAAAAAACACCACTTATATTATACACTATTAATGTAAAGAATAGTCTATTTTGATATTATTATGATAAAATAATAATATAGAATAGGGTGAGAGTATGAGAATACTAAGTTTATTTGATTGTCCATTAAAAGACATAATTAATATTTTACCAATTATTAAGGAACAAGGATTTGATGCGGTACAAATATCTCCACTACAACCTACTAAAAAAGAGGGAGAAGGTATGTGGTGGAATCTCTATCAACCCATTAATTTCGAAATTGGAAATAGAATAGGTACTAAAGAAGAATTAATAGAATTATGTGAATTAGCTAATAAATGTGGAATTTATGTTGTCGCTGATACAGTAGTTAATCATTTAGCTTCAATAGATAATAAAGGTACTTTAATTCCACATCCTGATGTTGATAAAGATCTATTACATAATAGAGACTGTTGGAAAGCACCTATTCAAATTACTAATTGGTATGATAGATATCAAGTTACTAATTATTGTTTAGGACTACCAGGATTAAATCCTAAAAATAAATTAGTTCAAGAAAAAATTATAGATATGTTAAATAACTATATAGATTTAGGTGTACAAGGATTTAGATTTGATGCAGCTAAGTCTATAGCATTACCCGAAGAAGGGTGTGATTTCTTTATTGAAATAACCCATAATTTAAAGAAATGGTTACCTGTAATATATGGAGAAGTACTATTTGCTAGTGAAGATTTAATAGAAAAATATTCTAAATATATGAAAGTACTCACAACTTCTGAAGTAGGAGATAAATTAAATAGTAAAGTAATAAAATTTATTGAAAATAAAGATACATACTTATCAGGAGAAATGAAATATTCTGACAAATGGTCTACTCATGATATAATAAAGTCGTATAAAGAATTAAATTCTAAATATGAAAACACACTATATTATGCTAGAAATTATACTAATGATTGGTTTGAATGGATGTCTCCAAGTATAAAAGAAGCAAATAAAGTTTTAAGAAAGAAGTAGGTGTTATTATGAAAAATATTTTAGTACTAAATGGTAGTCCTAGAACAAATGGGAATACTAGGAAACTATCTGAAGCTTTTATTACTAGATGTATTCAAAGAGGTTATGATGTAAAAAAATATAATATTTCAGATATGAATATCTTAGAATGTAATGATTGTCGTAGATGTTTTGAAGAAGATAATCCATGTGTTTTAGAAGATGATTTTAATACTATCGCAGCTGACTTAGTTAAAGCAGATGTAATAATCTTTTCTCTACCTGTATATTTTTATTCAATACCTGGAAAATTCAAAATGTTTTTAGATCGATTAATATGTTTTCAAGAAGGTAATAAGAATTTATCTGATAAACTATATGGAATAATTTGCTGCTGCGAAGATAAAGAGATGACTACTTTTGATGGAGTAAGAGTACCTCTAGAAAGAATGGCAAGAGACTTTAGATGGATTCTATTAGATGAAATTCTAGCTCCAGGAATGGAAAGAACAAACGATATTGAAAATACTGATGGAATTAGAAGAGCTAAGGAGTTAGCTGATAAGATATCATGAAAGATTTAGACTTTTTAAAAGAAAAAATAATAGCTCATAGAGGTATTCATGATAATAAAGATATTGTTGAAAACTCAATTCCTGCTTTTAAAGAATGTTTAAAGAAAAATGTCTCTATAGAATTAGATGTTCATCTATTAAAAGATAATGAAATAGTAGTAATACATGATGATAACCTAAAAAGATTAACTAGAAAGAAAAAAAGATTAAAAGATTTAACTTATGATCAAATAAAAGATTTAAAATTATTAAGTACTGAAGAACATATACCAACTTTAAAAGAGGTATTAGATTTAGTAGATGGAAAAGTACCATTAATAATAGAATTAAAGTATGATAATTTACCATTCAAATTAGAAAAAGAAGTTGTAAAACTATTAGATAATTATAATGGTAAATTTGCGATTAAATCTTTTCATCCACTAATAGTCTATTGGTTTAAAAAGAATAGACCTGACTATATTAGAGGATTATTAGTACCAAGTAATGGACAAGAATTAAAAAGAAAGATTCTTCATTCGATGATCGCAACATATTTTGTTAAACCAGATTTTATATCTGTTGATATAAGAAGAAATAATAATAAACTACTAGAAAGTAATATTCCAGTTTTAGCTTGGACTATTACTAATCAAGAAGAATATGATTCTAATGTTGATAAATATACAAATTTAATAATAGATAATTTTAAAGAAATAGAAAGGAAATAATAATTCCTTTTTTATTTAATAAATATGTTATACTAAAAGTAGAAAGAAGGATTAAATTGTTAAAAAGAAGTGCAGGAATATTACCATATAAAATAATTGATAATGAAATATATGTCTTTTTAGAACACCCAGGAGGACCTTTTTGTAGTGGAAAAGATGTTTGGAGTATCTGCAAAGGAGAGTATATTAAAGAAAAAGCAATTGATGCAGCACTAAGAGAATTTACTGAAGAATCAGGTCTTCATTTAGAAAAAGATAAATTAGAATATTTATATTCCCATAAAGTTTCTAATAAGAAATTAGTAATAATATTTACTATTAATAAAGATTTAGACACTAAAGTTATTAAATCAAATAAATTTACTATGGAATATCCAAAAGGTAGTGGAAAAATGGAGACTTATCCTGAGATGGATGAAGCAAAATGGTTTAAAATAGATGAAGCAAAAACTAAAGTATTTAGTAATCAAAAAATATTTATAGAAAAATTAGAAGAGTATATAAAAAATGAAAGCATTAATAATATCTGATATTCATGATGATTTTGATTCATTAAAAATAGCCATTCAAAATCATTCATTTGATTATTTAATTCTTCTAGGGGATATAGGTTATTATAATGATAGAGTATTTGATTTATTAAATATATTTAGTGGACAAATAGTTTCAGTAAAAGGAAATAATGATTTTTACAATTCGATTAGTTTTAAAAATGATGAGTATTATAAAACTATTACGATAGATGATAAGGTTTGGTTCTTAACACATGGTCATGTTTATAATAGAAATAGACTACCTAATGTAGATTTTGATATTTATCTACAAGGTCATACTCATAAATCAATGATGGAATTAGATAATGGAAAACTATATTTAAATCCAGGATCAGTATCACTACCACGAGATGGGGTAAAGTCATATATATATTATGAAGACAATACATTTTATTTAGAATCATTAGATAAAGTAATAATAAAAAAGGTAAGTATTTAACTTACCTTTTTGTTTTAGGATTCATTTTGATATAAAGTTTTATATACCTTGCATGATTTTAATAATTCATCATGAGTTCCACTAGCTATTAGTTTTCCCTTGTCAATAACATTAATAATATCAGCATCAATAATTGTACTCAATCTATGAGCAACTATTATTACTGTGTGATCTTTAACTAATTCATCAATAGTTTTCTTGATATATTCTTGAGATTCATTATCTAGTGCTGATGTAGCTTCATCAAATAGAATAATTGGTGTATTAATAAGCAAAGTTCTTGCGATAGCAATTCTTTGTTTTTGTCCACCTGATAGATTAACTCCACCTTCACCAATAATAGTTTCATATTGATCTGGTAAACTCATAATGTAATCATCTATATATGCTTTTTTACAAACTTCTCTTACTTCTTCTAATGTAATATTTTCATCAAGACATCTAAAATTATCTAAAATAGATAAATTAAATAAGAATGGTGCTTGTCTAATAACTGAAATATTCTTTCTTAATGATTTTTCTGTTAAATCACTTAGATTAATATCATCTATTAATATTTCACCTTCAGTAGGATCAAAATATCTCAATAATAGATTAAATATAGTACTTTTACCATTACCACTTCTACCTACAATAGCAATCTTCTTATTAGATTCAATATCTAGATTTAAATTATTTAAAGTATTATCTTCATTTTCTCTATATTTAAAAGATATATTTTTAAAAGAAATATTTCCTTTTGCATTAGTCAATTCAATATTACCAAATTTCTCATCAGAATAAAGTTTATTGTTAATAATTTCATCAATTCTTTTTAAAGAAACAGTAACTTTATTATAGCTAACTCCAAAATCAGATATACTTTCTACAACTTCATCAATTCTCCATAAGTATGATTGTATTACTATAAATAAACTATAGATAATCTTTCCTTGTATAAAGAAATATCCAGCAGTAAATAGAATAATAAATTCTAATATGAAATATACTAAATTATTTAAAGCATAGTAAACTATTTCATATCCTCTGATTTTTCTTTGATTAGAAAATAAATCATCTAATATACCAAATATAGTTTTCTCAGTATTTTTCTTAATACCAAGAGCTTTAATCTCTCTAATACCAGTAATGTTTTCTGTTGCTCTTTTAACATATTTATCTGCTTCTTCTTTGATAGATTCTTGTGTCTTTTTAATTTTAGGGAAAAATTTATAAGAAATAAATCCCATAATAGTACCAAAAATTATTATTTGAATACCAAGTATCCATGATATATAAAATGTTAATCCAAGTACTACTATTACTACGATGGATTTACAAACTAATTTGATTAATCTATTTAATAAATCCATAATTCTATCTGTATCAGTATAAAGTCTATTAATAAACTCTCCAACCCCAATTTCTTCAAAAGCAATTGCTGGTAAATTATCGATTTTTTCATATAAGTCTCTTGATGCATTCTTCATAAATTTAACTTCTAAATAATTATAAATCTTATCTCTAGGTATTTGTAATAAAGAGTAACAAAGTATAAATAGAAAAGACCATACACCTAAATACATAGCAAATTTAATTAGATCTTTTTGAATTAATACTTCTAAAGCTCTTCCCCAAAAATAAGCAGCTACTAATGCAGGTAAATATGTAGATAGTATTAATAAGACATATGTAAATATTCTTAATTTATCATTTTTAAGATAATGCCAAATTAATTTAAAATTCTTAGTTTTCTTCATACATTCACCTCCATAAAAAAATGACTAACTACGTAGTCATCAAAAAGAATAAATAGGAGAAATATCCATATTTACTTTTTGATGACTATTATTAAATTTTAAATCATACATAAATAAAACCATGTATATCCCTCCTAAAACAACTATATTATATCATATATTTGTATATTGTCAACCCACTAATGTTAACACTATAACATTTGACATTTATTATAAATGGTTTATAATTAAATATAGGTGAGAGAAATGAAAGAAGAAAAAGTTTTAAATAAAATAAAAAGGATACAAATAGTATCAAACAAATGCATTTTTAACGATGATGAATTAAAAAATAAAAGAAGTATTTCTAATACACAACAATTGATAATAGAATATATGCTTGAAAATAAAGATAGAGATATTTATCAAAAAGACTTAGAAAAAGATTTAAACTTTTCTAGAGCAACTGTTTCAAGTGTATTAAAAACAATGGAAAGAAATAAAGCAATTAAAAGATCTATTTCTAAAATAGATACTAGAACAAAGAAAATAGTTTTAAAAGATTATGCTTTAGAAGCATATGATAAAGGTAAAAAGATTAGAAAAGAGGTTTCTTTAGCTGCGACAAAGAATATTTCTTCCAAAGATTTAGAAACTACTATGAAAGTTTTAGATCAAATTGATAGCAACTTAGAAGAATACTTAAGGAGGAAAGATGAGAAAAATCTTCAATAATTTTAGTAACAAGGACAAAATAATAACTTTTATATGTACTCTAATAGTTACTACTCAAGTTTGGATTGAATTAAAATTACCTGATTATATGTCAGAAGTAACAAGATTAATTCAAACTGATGGAAGTAAGATGAGCGAAATTTTAGAACAAGGTAGTTATATGCTAGCTTGTGCTTTTGTGTCTATGGCTCTTGCAATCCTATTAGGATATTTAGTATCTGGTCTATCCGCCAGATTTTCTCTTAATATGAGAGAAAGATTATTTAAAAAAGTTACAAAACTGGATTTAGCTAATATTAAACAAATTTCAACTCCTAGTTTAATCACTAGAACTACTAATGATGTTACTCAAATAGAAATGTTGATTGCGTTAGGATTACAAGCTTTAATTAGAGCGCCTATTATGGCAATTTGGGCTGTTACTAAGATAGTAAACAAATCATATGAATTAAGTACTGTTGTAGGAGTAGGAGTAATTATCTTATTGATAACTATTTTTACTATTATGTATAATGTAACTCCTAAGTTTAAGAAGATTCAAAAATTAACTGATGATATTAATAATATAACTAGAGATAATATTATAGGTGTTAGAGTTATAAGAGCATTTAATGCTGAAAAATTCCATTCAAACAAGTTTGAAAAAACAAATTCTGATTTAACAAATACTAATCTGTTTATTCAAAAATGTTTTGCATTTATGTCGCCAATAATGAATTTTGTTATGCACTTTTTAACATTAGGAATTTATTTTATTGGATCAATTTTAATAGTAAATGCAGGTATGATTGAAAAAATAAATATCTTTAGTAATATGGTTGTATTTACTTCATATGGTATGCAAGTAATAATGTCATTTTTGATGTTATCATTAATATTTATGATTCTACCTCGTGCTCAAGTATCAGCTAATCGTATTAATGAAGTACTAGATTTAGAATCAAATATTAAATCAGGTAAAAAACAAGAAACTGATAAAAATGAAATAGGTACAATTGAATTTAAAAAAGTATCATTTAAATATCCAGATGCTGATGATTATATTTTAGAAAACATTTCATTCAAAGTTAAAAAAGGTGAAACAGTTGCTTTCATTGGATCAACTGGATCAGGTAAATCAACATTAATTAATTTGATACCTAGATTTTATGATATCTCTGAAGGTGAAATATTAGTAGATGGACTAAATGTAAAAGACTATTCTTTAGAATCTTTACATAATATTATTGGTTATGTTCCACAAAAAGCATTTATGTTTACTGGTAGTGTTAAAGAAAATGTTACTTTTGGAGATAATGGAAAAGAAGAAGTATCTCATCAAAAAGTAATGGAATCTATTCAAGTGGCTCAAGCAAAAGAATTTGTTAAAAAAATGCCTAAAGGAGTAGACTCTCATATTGCTCGAGGAGGAACTAATATATCTGGTGGACAAAAACAAAGATTATCAATTGCTAGAGTAATCGCCAGAGACCCAGAGATTTATATATTTGATGATTCTTTCTCAGCTCTAGATTATCAAACAGATTCTCTTTTAAGAAAAGAGTTAAAAGAATATACAAAGAATGCAACTACTCTAATAGTTGCTCAAAGAATTGGTACGATTCTAAATGCGGATAAAATTATTGTATTAGATAAAGGAAAATGTATTGGTATTGGAACCCATAAAGAATTATTAAAGAATTGTGAAATCTATAAAGAGATTGCTCTATCACAATTATCAGAGGAGGAATTGAAAAATGCCTAGACCTCAACAAATAGAAAAATCTAAAGACTTTAAAGGTTCCATGAAAAAGCTAATAATATCATTGAAAAAATGGTATGCAGTTATCGTAATATCTTTACTATTAGCTTTCCTTTCCGCAATAATAGCCTTAATCGCACCAAATAAATTATCTGATTTAACAGATTATATTACAGATGGATTAAAACCTAATATTTCTGAAACAATAATGGAAGATATTATGTATGATACTTCTATCTCTATAGAAGATAAACAAAAAGCTCAAGAAATATTTATGGAAATAGATCCTAAATCAAATACAGAAGAATTACTTAAAGCAATGGATAAATTGCCAAAGAGTATTTATGATAAAATTAAGCCTACTATGGATATGAATAGTATAAAGAAATTATCTTTACTACTAGCTATTCTGTATATAATAAGTTCAATATTTGCTTATATTGAACAAAGAATAATGGCTCATGTTACAAATTATTATTCAAAAGATTTAAGAACAAATATAACAAATAAAATTAATAAATTACCATTAAAATATTTTGATAATCATGAAACAGGAGATATCTTATCAAGAATAACTAATGATGTAGATACTATTGGTATGAATTTAAATCATTCTCTCGCAACTTTAATCACATCACTAACTTTATTCTTAGGATCAATTATTATGATGTTTTATACTAATTGGATAATGGCTATAACTGGAATAGTCGCATCATTAATAGGATTTGTATTCATGGGAATAATATTATCAAAATCACAAAAATATTTCATTGAAAGGCAAGAAAAAATAGGTTCATTAAATGGATATATTGAAGAAATCTATAGTGGTCATAATGTAGTATATACATATAATGGTGAGAATGAAACTAATAAGAATTTTGATAAGTTAAATAAAGATTTATTTAAATGTAGTAGAATGAGTCAATTCTTATCAGGAATTATGCATCCATTAATGGCATTTATTGGTAACTTAGGATATGTCTCAGTATGTATAGTAGGAGCTCTTTTAACTATGAATGATGTTATCTCATTTGGAGTAATAGTAGCTTTCATGATATATATTAGAATGTTTACTAATCCGTTAAATCAAATAGCTCAAGCTCTTACTTCAATGCAATCAGTCGCAGCTTCTTCTGAAAGAGTATTTGCATTTATTGAAGAAGAGGAAGAAAAGGATGAATCTCATATTAATAAATCATTAGATATAAACAATATAAAAGGTAATATAGAATTCCATAATGTAAAATTCTCATATGATAAGGAAAGACCAATTATTAAGAATTTTACTGCTAATGTCAAAGAAGGACAAAAAGTCGCAATAGTTGGACCAACTGGAGCAGGAAAAACTACTATGGTGAATCTTCTAATGAAATTCTATGATATTGATGATGGAGAAATCTTAATAGATGGAATATCTACTAAAGAATTAACAAGAGAAAATATTCATGATTTATTTGTTATGGTATTACAAGATACATGGTTATTTGATGGTACTATAGAAGAAAATATTAAGTACAATAATAAAACTAGCGAAGAAGAAATATGGAATGCCTGCAAGATAGTTGGAATTGATCACTTCATAAAAACTCTACCAGGAGGATTAAAAGCTAAAGTAGGAGATCAAGAAAATATAAGTTCAGGAGAAAAACAACTTTTAACTATCGCTCGTGGTATGATTAAAAACTCTCCATTCTTAATCTTAGATGAAGCAACATCTAATGTTGATACAAGAACAGAAGAATTAGTACAAAAAGCTATGGATAAATTAATTAAAGGAAAAACATCATTTATAATAGCTCATAGACTAAGTACTATTAAAAA
>JAEEGL012873138.1_pt1 | contig 17353 bp, 16 predicted proteins | sample 9134231 | NCBI WGS metagenome assembly JAEEGL01 (sample SAMN16246548, study PRJNA631951) | gut metagenome | biome: gut microbiome; feature: rumen; material: fiber-attached | host: Bos | place: Iran: Karaj | collected 2018-10
ATGGCCACTTCACTCACCTATCGTTGAGAAGGTAGAGGTTGTTAGAAGAGGTAAGGTAAGAAGAGCTAAGCTTAACTACCTTAAGGGACTTACAGGTAAGAAAGCTAAGGTTAAGGAACTTGTTACCAGATAATTTGTTTGATAGAGGCAGTTACTTTTTAGTAATTGCCTCTTTTTTTCTATAATATAACTTTTTGGGGAATCAGAATGCGACGCAGGAGAAACAAACTATCTTTTTATCAGAAAAAGAAAACAATATCACCTAAGGTTATAAGAGAAATTTTTTCCTGGATCATTATGACCATAGGTATTGTTGCTTTCGCTTTTTTAGTTGTATTTGTTTTTGGAATGCAAGTTAAGGTTATTGGTGATTCCATGGAACCTTCTGCAGTAAATGGTCAGACTGTACTTGTGAATAGACTGATTTATAAGATTCTTGGTCCATCTACCGGAGATATAATAGTTTTTTTACCCAATGGTAATTCCAATTCTCATTATTATGTAAAGCGTGTTGTTGCTTGTCCTGGTGACAAGGTTCAGATCATAGATGGACTTTTGTATATAAATGGAGAGGTACAGACTAAGGATCAGGAAAACTATGATAAAATGGAAGATGCAGGAATTGCTTCCAGTGAGATCAAACTTAAAAGTGGAGAATATTTTGTCCTTGGTGACAATAGAAATAGTAGTGAAGACTCAAGAAGTGCAAATATCGGCGTAGTTACCCAGAGTATGATGGTGGGCAAGGCCTGGTTTAAACTAGGTTTTAAAGATAGTAGCGGAGGCTTTATTTTAAAGTAGTTAAAAAGGAAAGGTGAATTATGAATTTTCAGTGGTATCCAGGTCATATGACCAAGGCTATCAGAATGATGCAGGAAAATATCAAGCTTATTGATATCATTATTGAACTTACAGACGCCAGAATACCTGCAGCTGGCAGAAATCCAGACATTGATGAACTTGGCAAGAATAAGTACAGACTGATCATTTTGAATAAAGCTGATCTGGCGGATCCTAAGGTTACTAAGGAATGGAAGGAATTCTATCAGAAGAAGGGCTATTTTGTAATGGAGATGAATTCCAAGACTGGTAATGAACAGGGCAAGGTCAAGGAGCTTGTTCAGAATGCCTGCGCTGAAAAGATAGAAAGAGATAAAAAAAGAGGTATTGTGGGAAGACCTATAAGAGCTATGGTTGCAGGTATTCCTAACGTTGGAAAGTCGACTTTTATAAATAAGCTTGCAGGTAAAGCTGCAGCTAAGACAGGCAATAAGCCAGGCGTAACTAAGGGTAAGCAGTGGATTGCTCTTGGTAAGAATATGCAGCTTCTTGATACACCAGGTATCTTGTGGCCTAAATTTGAGGACGAAGAGGTAGGACTGCATCTTGCACTTATTGGCTCTATGAATGATGATAACTTAGATGGAACGGAGCTTGCCTGCGAACTAATCAGGATTTTGAAAGAGTCCTACCCAAATGCCATAAACGAGAAGTATAATATAACTAAGGAGCAGATAGAAGAGCTTGAGGAAGAGCAGTATGCTACGCCTCTTAGTGCTGTATTGTCAGCGATAGCTATTAACAGAAAGTGTTTTAAACAGGGAGCACAGCCTGATATGGATAGAGCTGCAGCACTTCTTTTAGATGATTTCAGAAATGGAAGGCTGGGCAAACTTTCACTTGAAAGGCCGTAAGCCAGATTTTACTTACATTGGAGAGACCCACATGGATATGAAAAAAGTATTAAAGGAAATATTGAGCACAGTAATTTATCTAGGAGTCGTATTTTTACTGACTTTTCTTTTCATTACCTTTGTAATGCAGAGAACAGAAGTAAGTGGACATTCTATGGAGCCAACCTTGTATGATCATGACTCGCTTCTGATTGAGAAGGTTACCTATAGATTTGGTGATGCCAACAGGTATGACATTGTTGTATTTCCTTACAGATATGGTAAGGATGAGTACTTTATAAAAAGAGTCATCGGACTTCCCGGAGAAACAGTCAGTATCGACTTGGACGGAAAAATCTATATAAATGGAGAAGTTCTAGATGAACATTATGGCGCTGAGACTATCCTTGACCCGGGCGTTGCCTTTGATGGAGTGACGCTGGGCGAAGATGAATATTTTGTGATGGGTGATAATAGAAACCACAGTATGGACAGTCGTGATCCATCTGTCGGTGTAATAAATAAAAAAGATATCCTGGGTCATGCGTTCCTGAGAATATATCCCTTTGACAGCTTTGGAGGAATCAACTGATGCAGGCAATATCTGAGATAAAGGAAGCTCTTAAGGTTTCTGAGAATGAAGAAGCCTTAAAGCTGTTTATAAATAATTATTCTGGCGATGACAGAGCAGGTGTTAAGAAGCTCGTGGAGAGTGCTTCTAAGAAGCTTGACGCACTTTACAAAGAGATTGACAGAATAGAGGCTATGAAGAAGTATGAATATGAGTATGATAGCCTAGGGTATTTATGCGGCATTGATGAAGTTGGAAGAGGGCCTCTTGCAGGACCTGTTTATGCTGCTGCTGTCATCCTTCCCAAGGATTGCAATATCTTATATCTAAATGATTCCAAGAAATTATCCGAAAAAAAGAGAGAAGAGTTATATGATGTTATCATGGAGAAAGCAGTTGCAGTAGGCATAGGCTCGTCTACCTGTGAACGCATTGATGAGATCAATATTCTTCAGGCAACTTTTGAGGCTATGACTAAGGCTGTTAATAGTCTTTCAGTTAAACCCAATGCCCTTTTGATAGATGCTGTTCATATACCTCAACTTGAGGATTATAAGCAGATCTCAATCATTAAGGGAGATGCAAAAAGCGTTTCAATAGCTGCTGCCAGCATTGTTGCTAAGGTTACAAGAGACAGGATCATGAAGGAGTATGCAGAAATATATCCTGAATATGGATTTGATTCTAATAAGGGATATGGCAGCGCTGATCACATAAGCGCCCTCAAAAAATATGGTCCATGCCCGATTCATCGCAGATCTTTTATAGGAAACTTTGTATGAGTAATATTTCTGGCGTTTCAAGTTCAGGTAATAACATACTCGTAACTGAAGGTCAGGTTTCTGACCTTCAGTCCAAGGCAGTCTCCGTTGAACTTAAAAATGGAGCTATGCTTAGCGGGAAAGTTTTGTCTGTAACTGACCTTGAGGGCGAGAAAATTGCTAGTATAGATATAGGAAACGCTACAATTTCTGCTAAACTTTCTGAAGGAATGGGCCTTAAAGAAGGACAGACTCTTATGTTTGCTGTCAGGGGTGCTAGCGCTGACAGCGTTTCAATCACACCGCTTTTTGAAAATACATCTATTTATCAGAGTACATTAAGGGCTCTTGAAGCTGCAGGACTTGAAGTTAATAATGAGTCCCTGCAGATGGTAAAAGATATGATGGAAGCAGGTCTTCCAATAGATAAATCATCTCTTCTGGAAATGAGCAAGAATCTAAATACCTTTTCTGATACAAGTATTCAGACACTTGTAGAAATGAAAAGTCTTAATATTCCAATAAATGAAAATAATATTGAACAGTATACAAGCTACAAAAATTATGAGCACCAGGTTACTAATGAAATGAGCAGCATAATTGACGAGCTTCCAAAAGCCTTTGACTTACTTATGGAAAGAGGTAATACCAGTGCGGCTGTTAATTTATATGGCAATGTTTTGAAACTTTTTGGAGGAGAATTATCTTCTGAAGGCTTACAAAATGACGTGAATACAACTCCTTTGTCACCTGAAAAGGCAGTTGAAGGCAGCGCAGAAAATGAAGAGGGGCCTTCTTTAGGTCTTTTAGGCGAAAAAGAGATAACAGCTGAATCTAGACAAAGTGCTGCTGACAGGGCACTTGCTCTTTTGCAGGGACAAAGCGATACTCCAAAAGAAAACGGGGAGAAAGGCTTAAATGGCCAGCTTCGTCTTTCGAATGATTTTTTGGATAACCTTCAGAATCTTAATATATCTGATAAAACCTTGCAAAGTCTTGCAAAAGATTTAGCGCTAGGAAATACTGATGCAAGTAAAACATTGTTTAAAGAGCTTGCAAATGCCTTCGAATCAGCTGATCTTTCTAACCCTGTTGAACTTGCCTCTTTTAAAAAGCTCTTTTCTTCAGAGGAATTTAAAGGCCTTTTGAAAGAAAATATAACTGATCAGTGGCTTCTAAGACCAGGCGATGTGGAGAAAAAAGAAAATATAGACAATCTCTATCAGAGGTTAGGAGCCCAGGCAAAGGGGCTTTTGGATGCAATTTCTGATACACTTGGGCCACAGTCAAAACTTGCACAGTCTGCTAATAATCTTAGTAATAACCTGGATTTTATGAATCAGCTAAATCAGATGTTTCAGTATGTTCAGTTGCCTCTTCAGATGGCTGGGCAAAATGCCAATGGAGATCTTTATGTCTACAGAAACAAGAATAAAAAAATGAGTGAAGATGGGTCAGTTAGTGCAATCCTGCATCTTGATATGGATAATCTGGGACCCATAGATGTTTATGTAAAGATGAAGGATATGAAGGTCACAACAAATTTTTATGTGGCCGATGATAGCGTTCTTGACCTGATAAATGACAATATTCATATTCTTAATGACAGGCTAGAAAAAAGGGGATATTCACTTAGTGTCAATTTGATGCTTCATGGGGATGAAAGCGGTGAAAATGATGCTGTGGATGAACTTTTATCAGTTTCAAGGACACCACTTCTTACAACAAATTCTTTTGATGCGAGGGCGTGATAATGGCTGATGAAAAGAAAAAAATAAAAACTGCCGTAGCCCTTGGCTATGATCCTGGAGAAGACGGGGCGCCTAAGGTAATAGCATCAGGAAAAGGAGCTTTGGCTGACAAGATCATAGAACAGGCTCAGAGTAATAAAATACCAGTCCATCAGGACGATAAGCTTGCAGATACCTTGTCCAAACTTGAAATCGGAGAGATGATCCCTCCAGAGCTTTATGAGGTTGTGGCTGAGATTCTTGTATTTGTTGATGCAATGGACAAGATAAAGGCAAAAGATAAGGCGAGAAAATAATAATTAGACAAATGTAAATTTTTATGATATCATCCCATTTATGTTTTTAAAGATGGGAACTAAATAATGAATAAGAGACAAGTAGGAGATTATTATGAATCCCTTGCTTGTACTTATCTTCAAGGAGAGGGAGTCAGGATAGTTGAGAGAAACTATAGGGCTCTTAGAGGTGAGATTGATATCATTGCCCAGGATGGGAAATATCTTGTCTTTATTGAGGTCAAGTACAGAAGGGATAAACGATTCGGAGCCCCTGAGGCTGCCGTTACATTTTCTAAACAAAGGCAAATCTGCAAGCTTTCTAAGCTTTATCTTTATTCAAAGAAATATTCCACTGATTTTCCAATTAGATATGACGTAATAGCTATTACAGATGTAGACAATACTGCTACAATTAGATGGTATAAGAATGCCTTCGATCATGTGGGCTAATATAAAGTTTTGTTTGGGGAGAAAATAATATGAAGGATATTTGTATTAAAAGAACTGGCGGAGATAGAACCCTTGAGCTAAGAGAAAAAAATGGAGTATATTATTTTGTCTTTCCAAGGCTTGAAAAAATAGATTTTATTGATCATCTGTTTAGCACAAGGCTAGGTGGTGTAAGTAGCGGCTGTTATAGTCAGATGAATCTAAGCTATACAAGAGGCGATATAAAGGAAAATGTGGATGAAAACTATATGAGAATTGCAGAATGCATGGGACATGGACATAGCCTCAAGGATTTTGTGTCTACCTTTCAGACTCATACTACTAATGTGAGGGTAGTCACAGAAAAAGACAGAGGAAAGGGCCCTTATATAGAAAGAGATTACACTGATGTAGATGGCCTTGTGACTAATGTTCCTGGAATCATTCTTTCTACTTTCCATGCGGATTGCCCACCAATTTATTTTGTGGATCCTCTGCACAGGGCAATTGGTCTTTCACATTCAGGCTGGAAGGGAACAAAGGGAGAAATTGCAGTAAGAACTATAGAGGCTATGGCTCAAAACTATGGAACAAAGCCGGAAGATCTTGTGACAGCTATCGGTCCTTCTATATGCGGACCTTGTTATGAGATAGGAAGTGATGTGGCAAAAGAGTTTTCTGAGAACTATTCAGAAAAAGAACTTTCAGAAGAGGGAATACTTATTCCTTACCCTGATGACAAATACAGACTCTATCTTTGGAATGCCATTAGATTGTCTTTATTAAAGAGCGGAGTTAAAAAAGAAAATATTCTTGTCACAGATGTTTGTACTAAATGTAATTCCGATATTTTATTCTCTCATAGAGTACAACATGAAGATCGCGGCAACCTTGCGGCTTTCCTTAGTATAAGAGAATGATAATAAACGAATAAACGTGAATTTCTTAAGAAAAGTGGCAAAAAGATTAATAAATTTCGATGGTAAATCTTAAGAATTTAATGATTTAATTAAGATATAGATTGTAAAAAGGTGATAGTTATGGAAAACATTCTTGTTTGTGATGATGATAAGGAAATAGTAGATGCCATTGATATTTATCTGGCAGAAGAGGGCTACACTGTGTTTAAGGCCTATGATGGATTGCAGGGACTGGATATTATCAGAAGAGCCAGAATACAGCTTGCAGTTGTAGATATAATGATGCCTAATATGGATGGTATCAGAATGGTCAAGGAACTTAGAAAGTTCAGCTCTATTCCGGTAATCTTTTTATCTGCCAAGTCCGAAGATTCAGATAAAATCCTAGGGCTTAATATTGGGGCGGATGATTATGTGACCAAGCCTTTTAATCCACTTGAACTTGTGGCCAGAGTTAAATCAAATATGAGAAGGTACACATCTCTTGGCTCTGAAACAGAAAATGATAATGTCTATTCTGCTGGAGGCCTTGTGGTGGATGACAACTCCAAGGAATGCTTTGTGTTTGGTGAAAACATAAAGCTAACTCCTTTTGAGTACAACATTCTGTGCTTCCTTGTTAAAAATAAAGGAAAAGTTTACTCAATTGACCAGATTTATGAAAACATCTGGCATGAGAGTGCCGGCAGATCAGATAATACTATTGCAGTTCATATCAGACATATTAGAGAGAAAATAGAGATTAACCCTAAGGAACCTAAATTCCTAAAAGTTGTATGGGGAGTAGGCTACAAGATCGAGGATGAGGATTTATAATGCGACTGACAAGGAAATTAAAGAGAATACTAAAAATTTTTCAGCATATACTTGCCGGTTTTATTGCTTTTGTGCTGGCTTATTCAATTTCCGGTTCAAGTATTGTCCTGACAGGAGCTGATGGCGATTATACTTACAATCTGTATAAGTCTGACAGAACACGAACATTTGAGGAATCTCTTTTGTTCAATAACATATTTGGCAATAATGCAGCCAGTGTACTAAGGCTTGTTTCCTTTAAAAGTCTTATGGAAACTGATGGAAACTATGATGGCGACAAGAACATAGATGTTACCGCCTATGTTAACAGGTTTACAATGGTGCCTGGAGACTATGTTACAGCTGTTTACCATTTATCAGACCTGTTGAAATGGGGACAAAGCGGTATTGATGTTGAAACCAAAGAGTTTACATCTGAGGAGGCTGCTTCTTTTCTTGGAGGAGCCACTACCTATACTCACATAAATAATAACAACTTTTCGGGTGGAATGAATTCCTATCTTAATTCTCAAATACCTGATAACACTCTTACCTTTACGATTTCTGGCAATTCTGTTATGGATTCTGGTGTTCATAATATACTGGTATCAAGATATCAGACTGTTGATGGCAAGAACATAGAGGACCTTGTTACAAACTGGGATGAATACATTTCTCTTTGTACAAATATTCAGGAGACGATTGGAGAACTGACAAGCAATTTTAAGGAATATGGCCAGCTTACTACTTATTACCAGTATCAGAATAGCAATGTAAGATTTTATGTTTCAAGAGTAATTAATGGCAAGACTCAGGTTTTCACAAACGTCAAGGAATTATCTGGAGATACAGTAGGAATCGATATTTTGGAAGTTTTCAAGGGCTATGGCAAATATGCTTATTATTGCCCCTATGAACTTAGATATGATACCAACACCCGGATTAAGGAAAATGTATTTAGATCATTAGTAAAGACCTACAGCTATGCTTTCCCTGATCAGACTAAGATTTATATAGCTGTAGATACAGAAAATTATCCATGTAGTGATGATTTTACTCAGGGAAAGGCAAACTTTACAAAGTATATGCCTTATAGGACACAACTGTATATCTTATGCGGCATTGCCATAATAGCCTATATTGGGATTTTTGCTATCATGTTCAGGGATGCCAGGAGAAAAAGGGCTGACGATGAAAATATCTCTAATGAACAAGCTTTCAGCGGTATTTTCTATTCTGAAGGAGTATTCCTTTTAGGTCTTGTTCTTGTTGCTATACCTATAATGATATTTATTATCGCAAGCTTTGCTATGAAAACCAGCTTTATTAAAATGACGCAACTTGAATCTTTTCCTTACTATGTTGGGCTTTCTGCCTTCCTTGCTGATATAGGTATATTGTATGTAATCTACGAATTTGCAAACAGAATAGTCAATAGGAAACTTTGGAAGAGCAGCTTTACCAGAGTTGTGAGCTTTGGGGCAAGGGATGTTATCGTAAATACCACTGATAATGGTAATGTTTTTATCAGGACATGGATTCCTTATGTGATATTTGTTTTGATAAACCTTCTTTTGTTTGAGATAGGCCTGGCTGGTATTGTTATTGCTATCTTCATGGATCTTTTGATCGGAATATATCTGTATAGGCAAAATACTGACAGGGACAAGATCATACATGTCATAGAAAATATCAAAAATGGAGATGTCAAAGCTAAAGTTGATACAAGAGATCTACATGCTGATAATATTCTATTGGCTGACGCGGTTAATTCAATCGGAGAAGGTATAGAAAAGGCTGTAGAGACCAGCATGAAAGATGAAAAGCTTAAGGCTGATCTTATTACAAATGTTTCTCACGATATTAAGACTCCGCTTACTTCTATAATTAACTATATTGGTCTTATAAAAAGAGAAAAAATTGAAAATCCAAAAGTCTCTGAATATGTTGAGGTCCTTGATAATAAGTCCCTTAAGCTAAAACAGCTTATTGAAGACTTACTTGATGCTTCAAAGATAAGCTCAGGCAATATCAGCATTACTCTTAGCAAGATAAACTTTGTTGAGCTTGTTAATCAGAATATTGGAGAATTTTACGAGAAGTTTGAAAATGCCAGACTGCAGCCAATCTTTAGATGCAATGAGAGTAGTATCCAGATCATGGCTGACCCAAGACACCTATGGAGGGTAATAGAAAATCTATTTAGCAATACTTGTAAATATGCGCTTCCGAATACAAGAGTTTACATGGATATGAAGCGCAAGGAAAAAGAGGATGGAAAGAGAGTTGTAGAATTTTCAGTAAAGAATATTTCTGCAAGAGAGTTAGATCTTGATGGAGATGATCTGGCTGAGAGATTTATAAGAGGAGATGAGTCAAGAACAACTGAAGGAAGCGGACTTGGCCTATCCATAGCCAAGAATCTTACACTTGCCCAGGGAGGCGATTTTAAGATCAAATTAGATGGAGATCTTTTCAAGGTAATCCTTACCTTTGAGGAGGCATGATTTAAAAAGTAAGAAGCATTAGTAATTAGTTGATTTTTTGAAAAAAGAGCCATGAAAACCAGAATAATACTGGATTTCATGGCTCTATTAACATCAATCAAAAAGTTCTGCTGGAGTCTTACAGCCTGAGTTATACTTACCAACAATCTCATGGATTTTGTCAGTAGGCATATTAACTGTTGACATAGAAGCGTCGTGATTTAAGAAATCGATAATAGTTGCAAGGAATTTGCCCATATCTGCAATAAATACGTATTCCCTTGACTTAACATCATCATTCATGTAAGTAAGGTTAGTGGTAATAACCGCATCAAAATAACCATTCTTGTATCCATCATCAAATTTGCTCATTCCGTCTGTGAAAAGACCAAATGTGGTACAGATGAATACGCGCTTTGCTCCCATGTTCTTTAGCTGTTTGGCAGTATCTATCATACTGGAACCAGAAGAAATCATATCGTCAATTATGATAACGTCTCTTCCGGAAATATCTGAACCAAGGAATTCGTGAGCTACAATAGGATTAGTTCCGTTTACAACATGAGCATAGTCACGTCTCTTGTAGAACATACCTGTATCTGCGCCAATTACGTTGGCAAAATATACGGCTCTGTCAAGAGCACCTTCATCAGGAGAAATAACAGTCAGATGATCCTTATCTACAATAAGGTCATCGATATGGGATAAAAGAGCCTTCATAAACTGATAGGAGGCAAGGAAATTGTCAAAACCTCCAATTGGCTTGGCATTAGAGATTCTGGGGTCATGAGCATCAAAGGTGATGAAATTAGAAATACCCATATCATGAAGCTCTTTAAACATGGCTGCTGCATCAAGAGATTCCATACCATTTTTCTTGTGCTGTCTTCCCTCATATAAGAAAGGCATGATGACATTTATTCTCTTGGCCTTACCAGTAATTGCACCAATCACTCTTTTCAGATCCTGGAAGTGATCGTCGGGAGATTTGTGGTTGACGAAATTGTACATCTTGTAGGTGATGCTATAGTTGCAGACATCTGTAAGAATGTAGACGTCATTACCACGAACACTCTGTGCAATAGTAGCCTTGGCTTCACCACTTCTAAATCTGTCAAGGTTGATCTTGATCTGATAACTGTCCTTGACATAACCATGGAAAGCTGGATCGTTCTCGGGCATCTTGTAAAGTTCATGTCTGAACTGAGATATATATTTGTCTACACTATCTCCAAGTTCCCTTGCTGAATCCATTACGATAAGGTTAAGCGGAGCTACAGGAATAGTAGCTTCTAGCTTGTGAAAATCTGGCATAATTATCCCCTTTTTTCATTGATAACATGTAATTGATACCTATTTCTGATATCATATGATCGCGGTTTTCTTAAGTAAAAAATTGCTCAAGATCCTACATCTTATGTTTTACCATCTTATTTACTGACACGTCAAGGAATTTCATGTATAATGAAGGTTATGAAAAAGTATAATGGACATTTAATAGGCAATGTTGAAGACGGCAGCATTGCTCAGGAACTAAATATAGAAAAGGGAGATTATCTTCTTAAAATTAATGATCAGGAACTGGAGGATGTATTTGACTATCAGTACCTAGTTCAAGATGATCATTTAGATGTTCTTATCAGGAAGGCTGATGGAGAAGAGTGGCTTCTGGATATTGATAAGGATTTTGATGAGGACCTTGGAATAGAATTCGAAAATGGCCTCATGGACAACTATAGACGTTGTAGTAATAGCTGTATCTTTTGCTTCATCGATCAGATGCCCAAGGGAATGAGAGATACCTTGTACTTTAAGGATGATGATTCACGACTTTCCTTCCTTCAGGGGAATTATGTGACACTTACCAATATGTCAGACAAGGATATAGACAGGATTCTTAAGTATCATTTATCTCCAATCAATATCTCTTTTCAGACGACCAATCCAGAACTGCGCTGCAAAATGCTGGGCAACAGATTTGCCGGAGAGGCTCTTAAAAAGGTAGACAGACTCTGTGCTCCGGGTACGGGAATAGAAATAAACGGTCAGATTGTTCTATGTAAGGGCGTTAATGATGGCCCAGAGCTTACAAGGTCCATAACAGATCTTACCAAGTATATTCCTAACCTTCAAAGTGTATCGGTTGTGCCCGTTGGTCTATCTAAATATAGAGATGGCTTGTATCCGCTTGAGCCGTTTAACAAGGAGGATGCAGAAAAGGTTATCGATGAGATTGAATCCTGGCAGAAAAAGGTTTATAAGGAGCATGGAATTCATTTTATACACGCGAGTGACGAGTGGTATTTTCTGGCAGGTCGAGATTTCCCTGAGGAAGAACGATATGATGGCTATATCCAGCTTGAAAACGGTGTAGGAATGGTTCGGCTTCTTATAAATGAATTTGAAGAGTCTATGAAAATAGCTCTTTCTGAGCACATGGATCACATTAAGGGCCTTAAGAGGCATATCTCTTTTGCAACTGGTAAACTGGTATATCCTTGTATAAAAGAGCTTGTAGATAGAGCTGTATCAGTTTGCCCTGGACTAAACACCTCAGTTTATGAGATAATCAATGAGTTTTTTGGCGAGAGGATCACTGTATCAGGGCTTTTAACTGGCCAGGATATTATAAAACAGCTAAAAGGTAAGGATTTGGGAGATGTTCTGTATCTTCCCGAGAACCTTCTTAGAAGCGGAGAAGATTATCTTCTTGATGACGTAACAGTAGGAGATATAGAAAGAGAGCTTAATGTTAAGGTGGGCATTGCCAAGTGTGATGGACATGACCTTGTATCCAAGCTTTTTGATATACCTGTTGATGAGCTTTTCTGATTATTTATCAGGAGCTTTCCACTTAAATAGTAATACATAGATAAGGAAGTTTTTATGAGTAAAAGAAATATTGTAGCGGTGGTCGGTAGACCTAACGTAGGTAAATCTACACTTTTTAATGCGCTTGCTGGTAGCAGGATCGCTATAGTGCAGGATACACCTGGAGTAACAAGAGACAGAATTTATCAGGATGTAGAGTGGCTTAACCACAGCTTTACTCTTATTGACACAGGAGGCATTGAGCCTGATTCCAAGGACATCATTCTGGCACAGATGAGAGATCAGGCCCAGATAGCTATTGATACAGCTGATGTTATCATCTTCATGGTTGATGTTAAGCAGGGACTTACAGATTCTGATTCCAAGGTTGCAGATATGCTTAGGAAATCTGGTAAGCCTGTTGTTTTGTGTGTAAACAAGGTTGATAACTACAATAGGGATTCACTTGATGTATATGAATTTTATAATCTGGGAATTGGAGAGCCTTTCCCTATTTCTGCTGTTAACAAGCAGGGTATTGGTGATCTTTTGGAAGAAGTAGTAAGCCACTTTAGCAAGTCATCTACTGATGAGGAAGAGGATGATTCTACTAAGATTGCCATTATTGGTAAGCCGAACGTTGGTAAGTCATCTATCATTAACAAACTTATAGGCGAGAACAGACTTATTGTTTCTGATATTGCAGGTACAACAAGAGATGCTATTGATACTCAGGTTAAGTACAACGGCAAGAAATATACATTTATTGACACAGCAGGACTTCGTAGAAAGAATAAGGTCAAGGACGAGCTTGAGCACTACATGATTGTTAGAACAGTAGGAGCTGTAGAAAGAGCGGACGTTGCTATCCTTGTTATTAATGCTGCTGAGGGCGTCACAGAGCAGGATGCCAAGATTGCTGGAATCGCCCATGAAAGTGGCAAGGCCGTTATTATCGCAGTTAACAAGTGGGATCTTATCGAGAAGGATAACCATTCTGTAAAAGAGTTTACTAAGGACATCAGAAATACTCTGGCCTTTATGAACTATGCCGAGATAATCTTTATATCAGCCGAGACAGGACAGAGACTTGTTAAGCTCTATGACATGATCGATATGGTTTCTGAGAACCATGCTATGAGAGTATCAACTGGTGTTCTCAATGAAATCATGACACAGGCTGTAGTAATGCAGCAGCCACCAAGTGATAAGGGCAAGATGCTTAAGCTTTACTATATTACTCAGGCTTCTGTTAAGCCGCCAACATTTGTTATCTTTGTAAATGACAAAAAGCTTATGCACTTTAGTTACACAAGATATATTGAGAATCAGATAAGAGAGGCCTTTGGATTTAAGGGAACACCTCTACGATTTATCATAAGGGAGAGAAAAGAGGACAAGTAAAATGGGACTTGGTTTACTACTTGAAAGAGTAATTTGCTTGGGGATTGGCTATGTATTTGGAATGATACAGACTGCAGTTTTCTATGGAAGACTTAAGGGAGTAGACATCAGAAAGGTTGGAAGCGGAAACGCTGGTACAACCAACACATTAAGAGTATTAGGACCAAAGGCTGGAGGAATAGTTCTTCTTGGCGATATGCTTAAATGCATGGCTGCCATTTTTATCACTTATCTTCTTTTTGGCAGAAGTAATCCTGATTTTATTATTCTTTATATGACTTATACAGCTGCAGGAGCTGTTCTTGGGCATGATTTTCCTGTTACTCTTAAGTTTAAGGGTGGCAAGGGAATTGCCTGCACTGCGGGCTACACAATTTATACTGGAATTCAGTTTACATGGCTGTTTATCCTTATGGGAGTAATTTCTTTCTTCCTGCCATTTAACTTATTCCACATTGTATCTGTATGCAGCTTGTTTTACTATACAGCACTTCTTGTTATGTCAATTATCTATGGCCAGATGGGACTTTTTGGCGCATTGCCACAGGGTAATCTGATTGAAGTGTATGTACTTTTGGGATTACTCACTTTCCTTGCCTTTTATCAGCATAGAGGAAATATCAAAAAACTCCTTGCTGGTCAGGAGAGAAAGACCTATATTTTCAAAAAGAATAAGATAGACTAATTGTAGGAGATAATTGATCTTGGAAAAAGAAATAGGCATTATAGGTGCTGGTAGCTGGGGAATTGCTCTTGGTTACCTTCTTAAGAATAATGGTCATAATATAACTATTTGGTCCAGAAGACAGGAAACAGTAGACAAACTTAGAGCTTATCATGGCAATGAAGAAAAACTACCTGGAGTTGTTCTTGACGAGTCTGTTAAGTTTACATGCAATATGGAGGAAGCTATAAAGGATAAGGACATCATAGTCCTTGTTGTCCCATCTTCTCATATGAGGGAGACTGTAAGACAGATGAAGCCTTATATGAATAGCACTGATGAACATCCTCAGATCATTGTTAACTGTTCAAAGGGTATAGAGGAGCAGAGCCTTATGGTCATGTCAGATGTTATTCTTGATGAACTTCCAGGAAGCCAGGTCTGTGTATTATCTGGCCCGTCGCATGCAGAAGAGGTTGGAAAGGGCATGCCTACATCTATTGTAGTTGGAGCCTTTGACAAGGAAACGGCAAGACTGGTTCAGAATGTCTTTATGAGTAATGTTTTCAGGGTTTACATCAGCCCTGATATGCTTGGAATTGAGATTGGTGCAGCTCTTAAAAATGTTATTGCACTTGCTTCTGGAATTGCAGATGGTTATGGTCTTGGAGATAATGCTAAGGCTGCTCTTATCACTCGAGGCATAGCAGAAATTGGAAGACTTGGAATGGCTATGGGTGGTAAATTTGAGACCTTTAGCGGACTTTCAGGTATCGGAGATCTGGTTGTTACCTGTGCTTCAATGCATTCGAGAAATAGACGAGCAGGCATCCTTATTGGACAGGGCAAATCTATGCAGGAAGCTATGGATGAAGTCAAAATGGTTGTTGAGGGTGTATATAGTGCTAAGGCAGCAAGACTTCTTGCAGAGAAATATGAAGTAGAAATGCCTATTGTAACAGCAGTTAATCAGGTTCTGTTTGAAGGCAAATCTCCAGAGGAAGCCCTCAATGATCTTATGATCAGAGATAAAAAAATAGAGAGCAGCAATCTTGACTGGTAAAATTTTTTGATATTTAATTTCATAAAATCCATTGCAATTTGCAAGATATTACAGTATTATATGTGCAAATAAAAAATGTTTATGCAGAGTAGACGTTAGAGCGTTAAGTGCCTGGTGAACAGGGAGTTGTCATCGGGACGAAGAGTATTAAACTCGCGGTTTTAGTGTCGCATCCCGCTGCTACATCATGTATAAGGATTTTTTCATGCCTCTGATGTGGTTAAAGGAAAACTGCAAAGGAGGTATTATTATGTCTAAAAATCAATCTGTAACTGGAAAAGATAACTTTTTCAAAAGAACTTTTGGCTCTCTAACTCAGCTAAAAGAAACTAAGGTTCTTACTATTTGTGGCCTTATGGGAGCTCTTGCTATTATCTTGGGGCAGGTAGCGACAATCAAATTTGGCCAGTATGTACGTATCGGATTTTCAGGTCTTCCAAATCAGATAGTTGATTACCTGTTTGGACCTTGGATTGGAGCGATATTTGGCGGAACCATGGACGTTGTTAAGTGGTTTATTAGCGGAGATGGCGATTTCTTTCCTGGCTTTACAATTACAGCTATGTTAGGAGCTTTTCTCTACGGAATATTTATCTATAATAAACCAGTTAAGCTTTGGAGAGTAATTTGTGCTCAGATATCTGTTAAGATAGTCTGCAACATTATTTTAAATACTTTGTGGCTTAATATGCTTTATGGAAAAGCTATAGCAGCAATTCTTCCAGCAAGAATTGCCTCCAATGCCGTGATGCTTCCAATCGATACATTTATTATGTTTGTTATGCTTCAGGTAGTATGTAAGGTGAAAAAGAATATTTTTGACACCTGATGATATACGTTTTTTCCTTGACTTTTATTAATAAAAAAACTAATATATCTAAGTAAATAGAAATAGCGATGATCGGAATAAGTAAGAATCGCAGGCTGACAACAGAGAATAGCCGGTTGGTGAGAGGCGTATGTTAAGAGCGATGATGAATACCTCCGTGAGCTGCAGGTCGGAATGTTCCTTTGGAATTAGTATGATCTGCCGGGATTGACCGTTATATCAAGAGAGTATCGCTTATTTTTTGAGCCGTACTTACTGAGGCATATAGCGTGAGCTATGTGTGAATGAAGGTGGTAACACGAATTATTCGTCCTTCGTAATCAATAATGATTGCGAAGGACTTTTTGTTTAGTGAATCGGAAGTTTCAACTCTCGCAATCATACATAATTTTGGAGGTGCGTAATGCAGATTTTTGAAGAGTTAAAGGCAAGAGGACTCATTGCCCAGGTAACAGACGAAGAGCAGATCAGAGAGCTTGTTAACACAGGTAAGGCAACATTCTATATTGGTTTTGACTGTACAGCAGATTCCCTTACTGCAGGTCACTTCATGGCGCTTACTCTTATGAAGAGACTTCAGATGGCTGGCAATAAGCCAATCGCCCTTATTGGTGGCGGTACAACAATGATCGGTGATCCATCTGGCAGAACTGATATGAGAAAGATGCTCACAAGAGAAGACATTGATCATAATGCAGCATGCTTTAAGCGTCAGATGGAGAAGTTCATCGATTTCTCTGATGGCAAGGCTTTAATGGTAAACAATGCTGACTGGCTTATGAACCTTAATTACATTGAGCTTCGTAGAGAAGTTGGTGCATGCTTCTCAGTAAATAACATGCTTCGTGCGGAGTGCTACAAGCAACGTATGGAAAAGGGACTTAGTTTCCTTGAATTTAACTACATGATCATGCAGTC
>JAEEGL014746079.1_pt1 | contig 17353 bp, 6 predicted proteins | sample 9134231 | NCBI WGS metagenome assembly JAEEGL01 (sample SAMN16246548, study PRJNA631951) | gut metagenome | biome: gut microbiome; feature: rumen; material: fiber-attached | host: Bos | place: Iran: Karaj | collected 2018-10
CTACATTTGTTGATTGTGGTTATGATGGCTGCCATAGCCTTGCCGGGAAATGAGATAAGAGCAGCCGAGGTAGATGCCGATGCGGCTATGTCCCGCGCGCAGAAGTTCATGTCGAGCCAGCGAGCCGGTAAACTGATGTCTCCCGGGGTGACGTTGCGGCTAGACCATGTGGAGCGCATGGCCGACGGCGGTCAGGCCGATTTCTATGTGTTTAACACGAGCGATGATGGCGCCTATGTCATTGTGTCGGGAGAGGACCGGGTGAAGCCGATTCTGGGCTACGGCAACGGCTTGCTTGACGTGGAGCATCTGCCGTGCAACCTGCGGTGGTGGCTCGACGGCTACAAGCGCCAGATTGAGTGGTTGCGTGAACATCCTGAGTTACAGGCTGTGGACGGGCCGCGCCGCAGCCCTGCCGAGGGACAGACCATCGAGCCGATGGTGACCTGTCATTGGAGCCAAGAAGAGCCCTATGACTGGGAGTGTGCCGTGTATGAGGGTGAATACTGCCTGACGGGCTGCGTGGCCACGGCATTGGCCCAGGTGATGTATTTCTGGAAATTTCCCGATGTCTTGCCCGAATTGCCCGGATATACAAGTGAGACTTTAGAGATTGTTCATGAGCCGCTACCTAGCGTGAGTGTGGATTGGGAGCACATGCTGGATGACTATTACGCAAAACTCTACACCGACCAACAGGGCCATGCTGTGGCCCGGTTGATGCGCTACTGCAGTCAGGCCTGCAAAAGCGATTGCTCGCCTGGTGGAACGGCCGCCAGCCACATAGATCAAGTGTTTTCGCTCAATTTGTTTGGCTATAGCCGTCGTGTCGATTTCGCGGCTCGCGATAGCTACAGTAACGACGAGTGGCGTGCAATGTTAGAAGGCGAACTGCTCTCAGGCCGCCCTGTCCTGTATGACGGCAATGACGGTTCTGGGGGACACGCTTTTGTCATCGACGGTTATGATAACGGATTGTATCACGTTAATTGGGGTTGGGGCGGCGCCTGTGACGGCTTTTTTGAGTTGGATTTGCTCGATCCCTATCCTGGCTGTGCCTTCATGTACAGGCAGAACATGGTTTATCAGATCTATCCTGCCGATGGTAACGATAGCGAAGCGCCTACCAACTATGACTTTGAGGAGGACGGCATTTATTACAGGCTACAAGGTAACGAGGCCCTGGTGACCAACCGTGACGCGGACTACAACACCTATAGCGGACATGTTGAGGTCCCCAGAACGGTGACCCACGACGGGGTTACCTATCGCGTCACCGGAATTGGCGACAAGGCCTTTGCCATGTGCGAGGATCTTGAGTCGGTCAGCCTGCCATATATCGAGTCGATAGGACATTATTCCTTTGTCCAATGCACTAAGTTGCGAGAAGTTACATTAGGCAAGTCGTTTAAGCACGGAGGACTATATTCTTTCTATGGATCCGACGGGATTGACCGTGTCAATATCGAGGACATCAAGGCGTGGGCCGAGATAGATTTTGAGACTCTACCTGCCAATCCCATGTACTTGGCACAGCACATCTATTGCAACGGCGAGGAACTCACTCATCTTGTCATCGGAGGTGAGGTGCAGCAGGTGAAGCAGTTCACCTTTGGCTGTGTTAAGGCCATCAAGAGCGTTACCTTTGAGGACGGTGTGAAGACCATTGGCAACTATGCGTTCTATGAGTGCCCCAACCTGGAGCGTGTCACCTTGCCCGATGGCCTGCGTCACGTGGGCTACAGGGCATTTTACAACTGTCCGAGTCTGAACGATCTGCAGATGATAGGCAGCGTGGGTACATTCAGTGAATATGCGTTTTTTGGCTGTCCCCTGCAGGGCACCCTGACGTTCCCTGCTCATGTCGATACGATCAGTTATGCGGCCTTCTGCTACTGTGACTTTGATCAACTGGTTTTTCATGACGTTGACAAGATTGTAGATTATGCCTTCTACTTCAGCCCGAACCTTGAGCAACTGTCGTTTCAGGGCGTGGTCAAATCAATCGGCAGTGGTGTGTTTGACGAGTGTCCCGCCATCAAGCGTGTCGAGGCGAAAGATGTGCAGTCGTGGTGCCAGATGGAGTTTGATGATGCTACCGCCAATCCATTGTCTATCACCCATCAGCTGCATATCGACGGCAATGTCGTGAAACATCTTGATGTGCCTGCAGGAGTGAGTGCCATTCATGATTATGCGTTTGTTTATTGTGACTCGCTCACAAGTGTAACAGTTGGGGCGGCCAGCATCGGCAAGAGTGCCTTCTACAAATGTGCCAACATCGAGGAAGTCACCCTGGGTGACAGTGTGGCTAACGTGGGCCAGCAGGCCTTTTATGGTTGCACAGCGATGGCACGCCTGACGTTGGGACGTGGCCTGCAATCGTTGGGAACGAGGGCCTTTTCCCAAGGCAATGCCATCAGGAACATCACCTGTCGAGCCCTCGTGCCCCCCGTGATCGAGGACAAGAATTGTTTTCCTAGCACCGTCTATAAAAAGGCCCTGCTCACGGTGCCGTACATCGCTATGCAGGCCTATAAGAGTGCCGACGTCTGGAAGACGTTTGTCAACATGGACGGTGCCGGCTTGGGCGTGGGCGACGTGAATGGTGACGGCGAGGTGAATATTGCCGACATCAACGCCGTCATCGACGCCATCCTGAGCGGCAATCGCCACGCCTCGTGTGACGTGAACGGTGATGGCGAGGTGACGATTGCTGATATCACCACCATCATCGAGGTGATACTAAATTGCTAATTTTGGGGGTTGGCTGAAAAATAGCGTATTTTTAATCATCAACTGTTGGTGGCGCAAGTTTTTATACCTAAATTTGCGCCACCTCTTTTTTTGATACAGTGATGTATCATTTAAAGGCCATCAACTTAGATTTTTGTTTTAATCAACATAAACTTTCTTAACCACAATGAAACGATTGAATTACTTCAAATCATTGATGCTCATGGTGATGACAATGGCTGTCGCTACCATGACTGCGGCTAATGTGGACACTACTGCAGCTCAGGCTCGTGCTGTCCGGTTCATGAACAGTCAGCCTGGCATCAGGATGCTGGCGTCGAATGCCAACCTGAAGCTGACACATGCCGAGAAGTCGGCTGTCAATGCCAAGGCAAATGACTACTATGTGTTCAACTATGAAGGCGGCGGCTATGTCATCGTGAGCGGTGACGACCGTGCCGAGGAGATCCTGGGCTACGGCAGCGGCCAGATGGACGTGAACAACCTGCCCAGCAACGTTGCCTGGTGGCTGGGTCAGTACAAGCAGCAGATGGAATGGCTGATTGCCAATCCCAAGGCTCAAGTCGAAACCACTACCCATTTCATGTCCACCATGCTCACGGCCACCACGGTGCCCATGCTGATGTCCAGCAGGTGGGACCAGGAGGTCCCTTACTACAACCAGTGCCCGAAGTATAACGGCCAGTACTGCATGACGGGCTGTGTGGCTACGGCAATGGCGCAGGTGATGTACTACTGGAAATATCCCGCCGAGTTGCCCGCTCTGGAGGCTTACACGACGGCCGAAACACCCCGTTTCAACGTTCCTGCCCTGCCCGGCATCACACTGGATTGGGACAATATGCTTGACGATTACAGCACGACGAGTTATAACACCACTCAGGCCAACGCTGTGGCATGGCTGATGCGCTATTGCGGTCAGGCAGTGCAGATGATGTACTCGCCCGACGGCAGCGGCGCTTATACCGAGGACGAGTGCGCCGCCATGATCAAGTTTGGCTACAGCTCGGATGCTACTGTCAAGTATCGTGACGACCACAATGCCACCAACTGGAATGCCATGATGCAGGCCGAACTCGAGGCCGGTCGCCCAATCCTGTATGGCGGCAATGACTATTATGCCGGTGGCCACGCCTTTGTCGTTGACGGTTACAACGCCAGCACGAGCAAGTACCACGTGAACTTCGGCTGGAGTGGCTATGACGACAACTACTATGCCCTGGATGCCTTCAAGGGCAGTGGCTATACTTTCAACTACTATCAGGACATGATCATCGGTGTATATCCCGAGAGCACGCTGGAGACGCATGCCCCCGTGATGTCTGATGCCAGCAATGTGGCCACTACCTCGTTCCGTGCCAGCTGGACCGACGAGACCCCGAGCGAGAACGTGACCGACTACACGCTGTATGTGACACAGTATGACCCGAACCACGTGACCTTGTTGACCGAGACCTTTGCCGGCGTTACCGTTAGCAACGACGGCACCAGCAACATCGCCAACTCGCTCGATACCTATTGCGATAACAGCGGTTGGACGGGCAGCTATGTTTATCAGGGTGCCGGTGGCAGCATGAAACTGGGCAGCGGCAACTATGCAGGCTCGCTCACCACTCCCGCCCTTGACATGAGCACCAGCGGCGGCACCATCACCGTGAAATTCAATGCCAGGTACTACGGCAGCGACAACAGCTCGGTAGTCGTTTCGTGTGGCTCCGCTACCCAGACCGTGGCACTCACGGCCAGTGCAGCCGACTATACTGTAGTGCTCACGGGTGTGAACGCTGCAGCAGGCCAGAAGGTGACCTTTGCCGGCACGGCCAAGAAGAAACGCTTCTATATCGACAACATCGAAATCGTTACTGGCGATGCCAGCGTGATGTTTAAGGCCGTAGAGACCGGCGATGCCAGCAGCCGCATCATCACCGGCATTACCGCTAAGAATTATACCGTCAACAATCTGAATGAAGGCGGCAGCTACAGGTTCTATGTCGAGGCCAACTATACCGACGGCTCCAAGAAGCCGTCTAACGTCAAGACCGTTACCCTGGAAGGTACCGCAGTTCCCACGCCCGAAATTATCGTTGACCCCGAGACGCTGACCATGACGGCTAACATGGGTGAGACCGCAACCGCCACTTTCGATGTGCTGGCTGCCGACCTCACGGGCGATGTCACCGTGACGCTCGCCGACGCTAACGGCGTTTACACTGTCAATCCCACGACCATCAGCAAGGCTGATGCCGAGGACGGTGCCACCGTTACCGTAACCTATGCTCCCACCGCTCTCGGTACCCACGCTGCCACTGTTACTGTGACCAGCGAGGGCGCAAGTGCCGTTACCGTTACGCTGAACGGCACTGCTACCATGCAGACCGTTGCTCCCGTGATGGCTGCTGCCACCAACGTGGGCACCACCAGCTTCACTGCCACATGGACCGATGAGACGTCTGCCCAGAATGTTAGAGATTACACCCTGTACGTCAATAAGGTGGGTGCTGCGGGCGATGCCTTGCTGACCGAGACCTTCGCTGGCGTGAATGTGACCAAGGACGGTACCTATGACCGAGGTGAGACGATGGACGACTACTGTGACAATGCCGGCTGGACGGGCTATGCAGCTTATGAGGCCGCAAGCGGCGGTTTCAAGTTGGGTAGCGGTTCCAAGGTGGGCTATATCACCACTCCCGCCCTTGCACAGAACAACGGTACCCTCGTAGTAGCCTTTAATGCCAATTATTATGGCAGCGACGGCAGTTCGTTGATCGTGTCGTGCGGTGAGGTGAGCCAGACCGTTGAACTGGATGCCTCGGCTGCCGATTACACCGTCACACTCACTGGCGTGCCCGCAGCTGCCGGCCAGCAGGTAACACTGTCCTGCCCCGCTACAGGCAAGCGCGTGTATGTGCACAGCGTGACCATCTATAACAGTGCCAAGGGCGCGCTCAATGCCACCGAGACTGGCGACGCCAATAACCGCACCATCACAGGCATTACTGACAAGACTTACACGGTAGAAGGTTTGACTGCAGGCGCAACCTATCAATTCTATGTTGTGGCTAATTATGTTGACGGCAGCAATGCGGCTTCCAACAAAGAGCAGGTTACCTTGACCACAGTCGTTGTTCCCGAGCTCATCGCTGACCCGGAGACCTTGACGCTGACCGCCGGTGTGGGCGAGACTGTTACCGCAACCTTTGACATCCTGGGCGCCAACTTGACTGGCGACGTGAACATTACCTTGAATGACGAGAACGGTGTTTATAGCGTTGAGCCCGCAACCATCAGCCTGGCTGATGCCGAAGAAGGTGCTACCGTTACCGTGACCTACGCTCCCACAACCGTTGGCGAGCATACGGCCACCATCACCATCTCCAGCGAAGGTGCCGAGGATGTGACGGTTACCCTGAACGGCACTTCCACAATGGATACCCTTGCGCCTGAGATGCAGCCCGCCGACGAGGAGTATGTGACCACGACCTCGTTCCGTGCCGACTGGCTCGATATCACTCCCGAGCAGTATGTGACGGACTACACGCTGTATGTCAACATCAAGCAGGATCAGCCCGTAGGTGCTACCCTGTTGACCGAGACCTTCTACAGCGAGGATGTTCCCAGTGGCGATGACAACCGTGACCTGGGCGAAAATGGCGAGCTTGATGATTTCTGCGACAATGCCGGCTGGACGGGTTATGGCGTCTATCTGGCAGGTGGCGGCGGCATGAAACTGGGTGCTGGCACCAAGACCGGCTACCTGACGACTCCAGCCCTTGACCTGACTAACAGCGGCGGCACCGTTACCGTGAAGTTCAATGCGATGAGTTATTTGAACGACGGCAGCTCGGTAATCGTCTCCTGCGGCGAGGTTTCAGATACCGTTGAACTGACCACCGAGGCCGCCGACTACACGGTTGTCCTCATTGGCGTTCCCGCTGATGCCGACCAGCATGTGACCCTCTCATGCATCGCCAACAAGAAGCGCTTCTACCTCTATAGCGTGACCGTCATCGGCGGCGAGGAAACTCCTGCCAAGGCCGTCGTAGAGACTGGCGACGAGAATAGCCGCATCATCACCGGCATCACCGACCAGTACTATGTAGTCGAGAATCTGACTGCTGGCGCTACCTACACCTACTATGTAGAAGCTAACTACATCGACGGCACAAAGGCTGCCAGCAACGTTGAGACCGTTACCTTGCTTGAGGCTTCTGAGCACGACTATCAGATGGGTGACGTGAACCACGACGGTTTGGTTAACGTTGAGGATGTGACCACTCTCATCGACTCTTTGCTGGGTTCTGGCGAGGTTTGTGAGATTTGTGCCGACGTCAAGGCCGATGGTGATATCAACATCGAAGACGTGACTGCTCTTATTGACCTGATGCTGGCAGGAAATTGATTCCGCTAGCCTGATGTATAAATAATGAGGGCGGGCCTACTGAAAGGCTCGCCCTCATTGTGATTTGTGTTGATGTCGTTTAATGGTCGGCGACCTCCTCGAGCTTGGCGAGGAAGGTGATGCGTGCGCTGCGCAGCAGTGCCAGAGCACGGGGAACGATGTCGCTGAGCTCGGGCGTGGTGTCGGCCAAGATTTCAAAGGCGACCCACACGCTTGTCTCACTCTTGCCGTTCTCGTCGTCCATGTCCATGGTGTAGAGTTTGACGACCTTGATGGTGCCGTTGACGTCGTTCATCACTCGCATGATGGTGTCCTCGTTGTCCTCGGTAACCACAAAGATTGCCGGCATCATGAGCCTGAAGTATTGCTCGTCATCCTCGTCCTTGAAGTAGAGGAAATTGATGCCCTCTTGCTTGAAAGCGATGCCGAATTCTGTTTCGTGCGGACGGAAGCCCTCTTCGGCTAGGAATTCCATCATCAGTTTGTTCAAGTCCATATTTTATAGTTGTTAGTCCTTAGTTTTTGTTGTTAGTTGATGTAGCCGACTTTGGGGAGTGCATTGTTGCGGTTGATGCCTTCCATCTTGTCGCGCATCTCCTCATATTCCTTGAGCAGGTCCTTGTTGATCGATGGCTTGATGCCCTCGATGGTCTTGATCATCAGCTCTTGGGTGATGCTCTCGTGGTTAAAGGCGGCGATGGTGGCGGCCTCGTTGACGACGTAGGCGATGTCGCTGGCCACATAGCCGTCGGCCTTGCGGGCCAGTGCCTCGCTGTCGATGCCCTCGCAGGGGCGATCCTTCAGGTAGAGTTCAAACATCAGGCGACGGGCGGTGAGGTCGGGCATGGGCACATAAATCTGCTTGTCGATGCGTCCCGTGCGCAGCACAGCGGGATCCACCTTGTCGGGCCGGTTGCTGGTGGCGATGACAAAGATGCCGCGTTTGGAGCAGTTGTTGAGTTGCGTGAGGAACTCGTTGACCTCGCCAGCCTGGTTGCCATTGGTGTCGCCCGAACGGTTGGGGACAAAAGCGTCAAACTCGTCGAAGCATAATACCGTGGGGGCGTTCTCTTCGGCCTTCTTGAACAGGTCGGCGATTTTGCCCTGTGAGCCGTGGATGTAGATGGATCCCAAGTCGCTGGCCTTGACCAGAATGAAGTTGAAACCCGTCTCCTCGGCAAATTTCTCGGCAAAGAAACTCTTGCCGCATCCCGGGGGACCGTAGAGCAGCATGCCATTGGGCGGTGTGAGCTTGTACTTCTGGGCCAGATCCTTGTCCTGGAGAATCATTATCACGCGCTTGCGCAGCATCTCTTTGAGTTCGTCCATGCCGGCAATGTCGGCAAAGCCGTTGCCTCCCCCGCGCTTGATTTCGACGTCGGCACTCGTTTCGGTGGCATGCTTGCTGGTCGTCTCGTTGGATGGGCTGGCATCAATGGGCAAATCGATGTCCTGCTGGCGTGCTGCCAGTCTCTCGCGCACCTGCTGAGCAGCATCGCTCTCGTCGCCCTCGATGAGGTCGTTGAGCAGTTCATCAACGGTGTCGTAACGGTCATTATAGCCCAGTGCCAGTCCGCCCATGATGACATTTTTCAACTTGATGTCGCTGATGTCATCGACATTGATTTCGCCCTGTTCGCTGCGTGCCTTCTGCACGAGACGGACTTTCTCCTTGCGCGTCATCTGCGGTGTGAATTCCACGTCCCAGGGCACCCTGCCGGTAAGCATGGTGTAGAACACGCCCGTGGCGGCAAAAATGTCGTTCAACTCGTCATATTTGCCCAAGAAGGACTGCCCGCTAGCGTAGCGCGGGTCCAGATCGGCCATATCAAACGGAGCGTTGCCCATGAAGCATGGCGAAACGTGTCCCAAGTCGATGAGTTCGGCTGTGCCACCCGTCTTGCTGCTGAGCATGACGTTGGTGGGATTGATGTCGTTGTGCAACAATATGCCCGGTTGCTCGTGCAGGTATTGCAGGCCTTGCAGCATCTCGATGAAAATCTTGGTGGCAGTGGCCTTGTTGAGTTTCTTGTTCTTTTTGCGCTGCAGCATCTCGCTCAGCAACTCCCCATTGAAGTAGGTGGCTACCATATAACGGCATTCGCCCGCTTCGTCGTTGTACACGCCATCGTCGATGTAGCTGACGATGTTCTTGTGGTTCAGCTGGCGGCAGACGGCAATCTCGTTCACTTCCCCGTCACGGATGAGTTTGTCGGGGGTGTTCTTGAGGCGATAAATCTTCAGGAAATAAGGGTTACCGCTCTCGTCCTCGACACGATAGCTCTCGGCATAAGGGTTCTCCTTGATCAGGTAGACCACATGCCATTTGCCGATGGGTTGTCCTTCTTTAAGTATCATATTATTCAGTCGTTACTCTTTGGTTTTTTGTTGTAGTTTTTTGTGGTGATGCTTGTAGTAGAAGTATCTTACCATAAGGTGGCTGCGGTTGACCAGCAGGATGACCAGCAGCACAACCATATAAGCGAGCAAAAGCCGTTGGATGATGGCGTCGGCATCGTAGTCATCGCCTAATGTGCTCAGTTCGACGGGTTGCTCCACACTGTCGAGCGATGACAGTGTGCGCTTCCATCGGATGATGCCGTCCTCGACATAGACCACGGCGGGATTGCCGCGCGCTATCATCTTGATTTCGCTGTCGTCCATGTTGTAGATGGGATAGCTGGCCATGGAATTGTCCTGCCAATGCGCGATTTCGTCGGCGGTGGCTGATGTGAGCCCCACGACTTGAGCATCGGCCACGAGTGCGGCATCGGTAATCTCGTTGAGGGTGAATGAGTTGACGATACCCACTTGGGGCAGGTCGGGGAATAGCAGCAGCACGGTGCGCCGGCTATCGCTCAGCACGTCGGCCGTCACGTCGTTGCCGTCCTCGTCCATGATGGCGATGCCGCTGTTGTCATTGCCGTTCTGCATGATGACCTTGCCCTGGGGGCGGCGCTTGTGGTAGCGGGTTACATATTCCCAGCCGTCCTCCTCGTTGGGCAGACTGTCGATGCTGAACTCCTGTTCCTGGCCGTCCTTGCTGTAGATGAAAACGAAGTCGTCTTCGCTCTCCTCGTCGTCGCTGTCCTGTATTGTGGCGGGAGACACCAGTCGGGTGCCGACGGGGTAGGGGCGGTAGTCGATGAGTGGCTGTGTGAAGTAGCCGTAATAGGCTACTGCCATGACAAAGGCAAATGATGCCGCCATGACCATCCACTGCACCGCGGGGCCGTAGAGGCTTCGCACCGATGTGTTGAACAGCAGCAGGTAGATTACCCCCAATAGCAGTAAGACGTTTTTGCCGAAAGTCGCCCAATTACTCAGGTGCAACGCGTCGCCAAAACAGCCACAGTCGGCTACGGCGCCAGTCACGGCGAGCCATAACGTGAGCGGTGTCAGCACCAGCATCACCAGCAGGGCAACCCACGGCGCACTGCGGCGGTAGGCACCCACAGCGATGGCCACGCCCAGCATGAATTCCAAGGCGGCAAGAGCGGCCGCCAGCAAAAGGGCTGTCCCCGACCACTCTCCGAGGCCCATAGCACTCAGGTAGTCGGTAATCTTGTAACAAGTGCCCCAGGGGTCAACCCCCTTGGTGAAACCTGAGAAGATGAACACGCCGCCCACAGTTAAGCGCATGAGCACCGTCAACAGGCGGCACCATCCCTCACACTTGACTGCGTTGACAATGGTTCGGATGTTCATTTTTTGTCTTTAGTCCCTAATCTTTGTTCTCTAATTCCTCGTTATGCTTGATCAGGGCAAACACGCTGTAGTTGATCATATCCTGGTAGTTGGCATCGATGCCCTCGCTCACCAGGGTAGCACCACCGTGGTTCTCGATCTCCTTGGTGCGCTGTATCTTGGTCAAAATCAGGTCGGTGTAGCTCGAGATGCGCATATCGCGCCATGCCTCGCCATAGTCGGTGTTTTTGGCGATCATCAGGTCCTTGGTGGCGCCGATGAGCTCGTCATAGAGTCGCAGGGCCTCGTCGGCAGTGATGTCCACAGTGTCGCTGTAGCCCAGCCGCAGCTGGATGAGACCGATGATGCCATAGTTGATGATGCCGATGAACTCTGGCCAGATGCCTTCGCCCACCTTGGTCTCGCCGTTGAGTTCCAGGGTACGAATACGCTTAGCTTTGATGAATATCTGGTCGGTCACCGAGCGCGGGCGCAAGATGCGCCATGACGGGCCATAATCCTTCATCTTGTTGATGAATAACTCGCGGCATTGCGCTATTGCCTCGTCATATTGTTTGCTGGTATTCTGCATACTTGTCGATTGTTGATGGAATAACTCGCAAATTTACGTACTTTTTCGCAACCGCCCCAACTATTCCCCTCATTTTTTCAAAAAAGTGATGGCCGCGGACCCGGGGGTGGGGCGCGGCCATCGTGTTCAATTTGTGATAATTCACACTTGGTGTGTTATCTGAGGACCTTCTTGGAGGTGCGGCTGCCATCGCTGTAGGTGGTGACAACGATGTTGATGCCGTCAAACGGCTTGTCGCTCATCACTCCCATCAGGTTGTAGTAGTACACGCCTGTGACAGTGCGATTAACAGCAATCTCCCTGACGGTGGTCACGTTGCCCATCGAGCTGCCGCTGGCGGGGTCAGGGCTTGCCTCAATCGGGAAGATGATGAACTTGCTGTCCTCCATATCATAGTCGCTGGTGAAGTACATGTTGGCATAGTTGCCCTGGCCATTACCGCCCTCGCGTCGCGGAGCACTGCGCACGGCGCCATTGGTGTCCTGGCTTTCGGGCTTTTCCCAGTCGATATAGCCGTTGCTGGGTTCGTAGCATACGTTGCCCTCGTTGTCGTAGGCATAACGTACGATTGCCTTGAGCTTGTAGGCTTGTCCAGGCTGGAATATCTGCCACCAGGGCATGCCCACCTTCTTTTCGTCGAACAGCGACCAGTTGACCTTGACGCCACCCAACTGCATGTAGCCGTTAGAGACGTCGCTGATCTGCTGGTGATAGTAGTTCTCCCACTCCTCGTAGCTGAGGTATTGCACTTCGTTATATACACTTGAACTGATGGGCGTAGAGCGTTTCCAGTTGCTGGGAGCGTAGAAACAGCCGCCGTCCTGGGGCAGTCGGGTGGCAACAGGCGTGAATGCTGTGTAAATGTCGTGGTCGTAACCAGGGTAGGCATTGTCCAAGTTGTCATTGTCATAGACAATCCAAGTGACATAGGCTACCTCTTGAGGCTTGGGAGCGACGTAGAACATCTTGTAGAGCTTGCTCTCGTCGGGTTTGTGCTCGACGGTACCGCCCCTGACGACACCCTCCTCGGTGATATTCCAGGTCACGACAGGACGGGTCAGGTAAACGCCCTCATACTCCTCGTGGGGCCAATCCTGATGAGTATAGGTGAACACATAGGAGTCGTTGAAGCTGTAGGGCACATAGACGTTAGGCTCATAGGCCATGGGGTCACCCTTGGTGATATTCATGACGTGTCCAGTCGGGTTGGTGTTGTCGGTCATGAAAAGTTCGAGGGTGCCGGCCGGAATGATACAGCCCTCAAACTCTTTCAAATTGGGACGTTTGTCATCAGCCACGGGCAAAGCGCTTCCACCGTCGTAGTTGGGCGAAATGACGAGCTTGATCCAGTTGCTCTGGTCATAGGTCGTCTTCTTCTGCATCACCTGTGAGCCTCCAGGCACTTTATTGGCATAGCAGATGTCATAGACGTAGTCGGAGTAAGAAGCGTCGGGCTTGTAGGACTTTTCGCCATACTGATTCATGTCCTTGGCATAGAGTGCTCCCCTGACCGTATCAGATGCGGGCTCACCGTTGATGTCGGTGTATTCGACGGTAGTCACAGCGTCCTCATCGTAGTAAACACCCACCAGGGCGTTGCTCACAGTGTAGCGCACATCCTTTGCAGCTGTGCGGATGAGGTTGTTCAGTGTGTAGGATCCATCAAACAGGCCCAAATAGTCATACACACCACCGTTGATGTACTCAAAGTCGCCTGTCTGCTCTTTGGACTGGCTGGTTTGGTCCTGATTGCCATCGTTGAAGATGATACCTCCATTGGGGGCATCGGTTCCGGCAATGGTGCCGAAGTCATATCGCCATACCTCATAGCCTGTGACAGGGTCAATGCCGATGCGTTCACAGGGCCGTCCTGGCCACTGGCTCATCACGCGTGAATAGCCGTCGGCATAGAAGTTGGTTGGACGGCCCTGATCATCCACGCCGTTGTCCCAAGCGTAGCAATACACGTTTTTCCATCCTACGGTGTTGATGAAATAGACGTAGTAGTGGCCTTCCATTACCACCACGTTAGAGGGCAGTGCATTGGCTGCCGCCTCGAAGTACTCGCGCGTGTGGTCGGTCATCGTGGTTACTCCGTCAGCCTCGTCCCAAGTGATCCATTGTGCACCCGACTTGCGGCGGATGACAGTGCTCTGGGCGGGTTCCCTGTCGTTAGTGCGTGTGAAGAAGAATTCACAGATTGAGGCTGTTACCTCCCAATGCCACCACTTCTTGCCATCGACGGTGGTGGTGTCGCCGATGAACTCGACACCATAGTGGTTGTCGCCATTGGGGTCCCATGTCTCGCCCAGGTCAGCGGCATTGTAGGCACTCAAGGGCCAGTAACCGTTATCAAACATTTGGGCTGTGTAGGTCGTGCCCGGGTTTTGTACATTGTCAATCTTGACGTTGGAAGTCTGCTCCAGGTAGATGTTCATGGGCGTGAGCATCATGTGGTCGGTCTTAATGAGCTTTACCCAGTGCTGCTCGGGGTTGACCAGCACGTTGAAGATGCCCGATGTGAACATCCTGTACTCACCGTTGATGTCACTCCACAAGTCGAGCGGCAAGTTGCGGTTGATGCGTGTGTCGTTCACCTCCAGGTAGTTGGTTCCGTTGGGATTCTCGGTATAGCCTTCGGCGGCACCGTTGCCGTAACGGTGGCGGTCGGGGTTGATCCAACTGTCACTCAGCAAGTCCGAGAAACAGAACGTGATGTTGTTGTTCAGCGTCACGTTGTTCAGGTAGTATGTTCCTGTGTTGGCATCATACTTCATCTTGACTGCATTACTTGGGCTGTAGCTGTAATGACTGCCTTCATAGGTATAGTCACCATGTATGTAAAGATCACCACCCGGGTGTTTGGGAGGATCGTTGTACATTTCGTAGTGGTTGTAGCGGTAGACAGGCTGGTTGTTCTCGTCATACAGGATGTCGGCAGCGGTGTTGCGGTCGGTTGTCCAGTAGATGTAGTAGGTGCCGGGATCGATATAGGTGATGTCCTTGGTCTTGGTGTCATCAGCATGATCACCGCCAGCGCTCACGAGTGCGTTGATGAAGTCTGTCGTGATGGAAACGGTCTTCTTGTACCAGGTGTTGCCGTCTTCCAGGACTTCGGTCTCGGTGAGAGCGTTGCCTGGATAGGCACTGGTATAGTGGATATCGTTGACGCCCCACAGGTACAGGTATGGTGTCACATCGGGATTATCGGGCAGGACATAAAAAGTGTAGGTATAATGCTCGGCATTGCCATCGACTTTAAATGTCATGTCGTTGGGATTGAAGCTGATAGTCAACGTGCCGGGGTCCACCTTGATGCGGTAGGAGCCGTTGTCGCCACCCGCCATCTGGGTTTCATGCCATTGACCGTCCAGATTGATGGCTTGGCTGCCAGCAGTGGGACCAATGCGGAAGTTGCCGTTGAAGTTGTCCCAATCTTCGGCATCATTGCCCTGGCCGTTGGCAAAGACGAAGTTGTAGGTGCCCGTCTCGGTCACCTCATAGGTGTAGCTGTAGATGCCTGTTTGGGAATCCACCGTCATTAGGTGCGTGGGCACCGGGCTCCAGTTCAAACCTAACCCCGCCGAACCCTCGATATAGATGTTTCCGGCATTGACCAGTGACGTGACGGCGTTGACGACGTTGCCATTTTGGTCGTAAGTAATAGTTACCGTGTAGGTACCTGTCAGGCCTACACTGAAGGTAGCGTTTGCCGCACCTTCGGGATACCAACTGTTGTCATTGCCATGAACCTTATACTCATATTCGGTGCCATAAGCCAGTTGTACTTGACCAGACGTCCAAGTATAAGTGTGGTCACCATTGTAGGTCATGGCGGTGCCAGACCCTGTGTTCCATCCGTTGGGGAAGATATTGGTGTCCTGCCCCACAACATAGAAGACTGTTTGGGCATCAGGCTGGCTATGGGGGCCTTCAACGATGTTGCCACCACTATAAGTGAAGTAGTTATTGCCAGGCGTTGCGGTGAGATCACGGGTCTTCTCGACACCGGATTCATTGAATAAAAGGCCAATCGATGGTGCGGTGCTGTTGATGGTATACACATAGTAGGTGTGGCCATTGATCTCTTGGGTGTTCATGCTAGAGAAAGCAATACCAGGCCACTCATCGAAATCGGACAGTGCATTCCAGGCGTGCATATACGCGTTACTAAGATTTTCATCGCCAGTGTATCGCACATAGATATTGTAAGTGTTTTCTGGATCAGTAGCCGTTCTGTCCCAGGTGGCCTCCACGATATTGGTAGAGGGATTCAAGGTTACCGTAAGCGTGTAAGTTCCACTTTCGGTTGCCTTAACAGTAACATTATCCCCATTAACATCGCCGTACCAGTTCCCCTCACTATCCAGCACCTTGAGGTCATAGTTTCCCATGTCCAGATGGAATCCGCTTCGTGTCCATGTATAGGTGCCATCGCCTGCAGCTGTCATTGGCTGAGCGTTGTCCCAATCGGTTCCTCCAAGCAAGGCTGACGCTCCCACGACATTATAGGTAACGGGAACAGTGGTGGTGACCGTTACCATTTGGGTAATGGTGTTGAACGTGTAAGTAATATCGAATGTTCCTGTCTGGGAAATGTTGTAGGTTTTATTTTGGTCAGGATATGACTTATAGATGTTTCTGTTATCGCTATCCCAAGAATGGTTGCACACAATCTTGCACTCATAAGGTCCTGCTGTACACACGACATTTTCTTTGGTGAGGGTATAGGTGATTCCCCCATCGGTGGAAACCATATCGTTGTTTGTGTTAGAGGGATCCCAACTTGTGCCTAAAGCATCTGTTTGGTTACCAGCCACGGTCAATGACGTGAAAGGACCGGTTGCCTTATAACTGTGATCATTGGCTGTCATGGAAAAAACGCAGGTGTACGTGCCGCTGTCATTGCGAGGATAACCGTACCAGAACCCTGAGTTATACCAATTATTGCCGTTCTCAACAATCTGAAACTGATACCTGGTATCACTATTCAGATTACCGATGGAAACAGTCTTGATTAGGTAATAGTAATTGCCGTCATCGCTATACTGGGTCATATTATTGCTCTGGTTGACATTCCATGCGGTTCCCCACATATTTGGGTCATCACCAGTGACAGTGTAATATGCCATAGCTTGCGGGATGGTTGTGGCAAAGCATAGCATCAGAGCTAAAAGTCTGATGGACTTTTTAGTTAGATTTTTCATTTTTTTCATTTGAAAAGATAATGGTTGTATTAATGTTGTTGATTGGTCTGTTTGAAGTTAAGTCGTCAAGCGGTGAGTTAAATCTCTCCTGAAAAAATCTTTCTGGTGCCGTGTTGGAAGCGTAACGGCAGGTTGGAAATCATCAACTGCTGGCTAAAAAACGCGGGCAAAAGTAGTCATTGGCATTTTTAAATAATGTGAAAAGAGGGATTTACTAATCATTTTTTTTGTGTAAACGATTGCGCATAATTGCTTCAACCGGTTGCGGGGAGTATGATGAACAACACCTTGGCATCTGGCCTCCACACGTGAGATTTTGTTGGTTTAGAAGGGACGAAAGGGGATGGAAATGCTAAAAAACGCAAATTCCTGTATGCATCTCGCCTATCTATGATGAAAAAATTGTACTTTTGCATTTCTAATATTGGCCGAAACAAACAGGTTATAGTACAAAAGCAGAGTCATGATGTCAGACAGTTTAGTTATTATCCCTACTTACAACGAGAAGGAGAACATCAAGGCCATCATTGCGGCTGTGATAGAACTCACCGAGCACCAGTTTGACGTGCTCATCGTTGACGACAATTCCCCGGACGGCACAGCCGCGCTGGTCGAGGAAATGATGGCCTTGTATCCCGAGCGCGTCAATATCCTGAAGCGCGCCGGCAAGCAAGGTCTGGGAACTGCCTACATCGCTGGCTTCAAGTGGGC
>JAEEGL017166699.1_pt1 | contig 17353 bp, 9 predicted proteins | sample 9134231 | NCBI WGS metagenome assembly JAEEGL01 (sample SAMN16246548, study PRJNA631951) | gut metagenome | biome: gut microbiome; feature: rumen; material: fiber-attached | host: Bos | place: Iran: Karaj | collected 2018-10
CTACGGCGTGGACATCATGCGCGAGGCGACCGAAATCGCCCGCCTCCGCCTCTTCCTCAACATGGTCGCCGTCATCGATGTGGACGAAATGGCCGACAACCTCGGCCTCGACCCGCTTCCCGACATCGACTGCAACATCCGCTGCGGCAACACGCTCGTCGGCTTCGCCAACCCGAAGGGCGTGAAGGAGGCCATTCTGCCGCCTGGCGAACTGGCGCTGGACACCGAGGCCTACAAGAAGGTCGAGGACAAGGCCGCCGACATCTCCGACCTCTACGAACGCTTCAAGGCCCTCCAGCAGACGGCCGAGGGCTCGTCTGAGTTCTACGACGCCAAGAAAAAGCTGAATGCCAAGCTCCTCGCGCTCAACGACGAACTCGACCGCGCCATGGCGCACCGCCAGTATGGCATCGACGCCGACACCCTGCGCGGCCATCGCGAATTCGAAGACTGGAAGCGCAGGACGCAACCCTTCCACTGGTATTCCGAGTTCTACGGCATCGCCGTCGCCAACGGCGGCTTCGATGTCATCATCGGCAATCCGCCGTATCTTGAACTCTCAAAGGTCAACGAATACGAACTGAAGGATTTCAAAACCTTAAAGTGCAACAATCTTTATGCCTGCGTGTTGGAGCGTGTTCAATCTTTACGTGCCCTTCAGTCACGACTAGGCATGATTGTGCCAATCTCAATATCTTCCGCAGGCGCATATCAACCCCTTCGCGAATGCATTATTACGGAGAAATGCGTGACCTGTTTTGCTCATTTCTCAAACCGTCCTGGACAGTTATTTGAAGGGGCACAAAACCGTCTTTCCATTCTGCTTGAGTACCCAACTTCTGTAAAGCCCTGTGTTTTTGCCTCAAAGTATCTCCATTGGGATGCGAAAAATGGCGAACGTCTTGCCTTGTTTCAGACACTTGAATATTGTAAAACCAGAACAATAGATGGGTTAGTTTGCAAGAGTGGGCAGTCAACATCATCGGCAATTATAGATAAGGTTATTTCTAAGTCGCCATTGTCGCTTGAGATTTCATCTGTAGGCCCTCATTCGGTGTATTGGGTACGAGTTCCAGGATACTTCTGCCAGTTCCTGCGAAGGGAATTGATGGCATACACCAAGTCAGGCAAGCAACAACCTCGTGGGGAAATGCTTTCCATGCAATTTGATTCCGAGCGTTTGGCCAATGTTGTTTTTGCCGTGTTGAATTCAAGTCTTTTTTACATGTATTTCAGTGCTCTTACCGACACACGACACATTAATCCTTCTGATGCAAGATCATTCCCCGTCGGCATTAGGGAAATGGATAGTGGTATTAGTGCAAGCCTGCTTTTAATCGCAAAACGACTTGTAAAAAACTATGAAGCCAACTTGGGGTATGTGAACAAATCAGCCCTTAAAATCGAATCTCTCAATTCACCGGTAGCCAAGCCTATTATCGACGAGATCGACGAGTTGTTGGCTAAACATTACGGCTTTACGGAAGAGGAGTTGGACTTCATCATCAACTACGACATCAAATACCGCATGGGCGACAAGCTCAATGAGGACTCAAGTAACGATTAAAAAGGAGTTTTCGACATGGCAATCAGATTAATTCAAATCACTGATGAAGCTGTTTCAAAATACAAGGACGCGCCGATAGATGATGCATTGTTACAAGCCATTTTCAATGGCATTGATGCTGATGCAGCAGAAGTTCGCGTGATTGCTTTATCACGAAAAGGCGAAATGCTTGACTTGGGAGATGATAATGAAACAATTTCTGAAATTCAGATTTCAGACAATGGAACAGGCATCCCTTTTGACAAGATAAGTGAGTTTTTTGAGCCTTTTGAGCGGTCTTGGAAGAAAGGAGCAAAACCTAAGGACAGAGCGACATATCATGGTGAAAAAGGTTGTGGGCGATTCAAATGTTTTGCTTTGGGCGCAGAATTGACATGGCATACTGTTTTTCGCGGTGAAGACAATAATTTGTTTGAATATTCAATGAAACTGGATGTGTCCTCTGCAAAGAATCTTGAAGTTGATGAGGCACCCATAAAATCTGATAAGAAACAAACGGGAACGGTTCTGACAATCAAAGCATTAACAAACAAATTCTTCAAGCAGTTTAGTAAAATAAAAGAACTTCGACTTGACATCCTAATTGGTTTGATTCTTGACATTGAGGTTTATAAGAAGAGCATATGGGTCTTTGGCGAACGACTTGATCCCAATCCAATCAAAGCAGACGAAACCACTTTTGATTTTTCGTATGAAGCTTCTGATTCAAGAATGCTTAAGGGAACGGTTCGCGCTCTTGCATGGAAGGATGAAGCACAATTTGTTGGACATAAACATAGCTTTTATTATAGGCCAGACGGACGGTTTCTCGCAAAGCGCCCTTCAGGATTATATGCTGATACTCATTATCCTGCCCATACATTGATTATCAAAGCAGATGGGTTGGAAAGTTATTCTGATATTGAAGCAGACTTTGGGCCTTTCGCTAAGATAGAAAAGGCTATTCGCTCTAAAGTAATTAGTTTTCTTGTGAAGGTAAAGCAAGATTCGTTCTCTTCAATTCTAGGACAACTTTATGAAAATGAAGCCTATCCTTTTAAATCGCCACCTAAAACTCCACTTGAAGAAGCAAAGGTTACCGCATTCAATGCGGTTTTGGGTGCTTTGGTTTTTGATAACCCTACTGTCGTTGCCCCAAAGAAAAAGACTGTCCTAAAAATGGTATTCCCCTTGCTAAATCGGCTAATGTCTGGAGATTCGTTGCTTGGCGAGAATATCGACCAGTTGTTGGAGTTGGACAATGAACATTCCGGCAGATTTAATAGAGTTTTCTCTAGGATTAAAGTGTCTAACATCATTGACCATTACAACAGAATTGTGAACAGGTATGCGTTCTTGAGAACGCTTGAACGACTTGTACATGTTCATGAATATTCCGATGAATTGCTTGAAAGAGTGCAACTTCATAAAATTTTGGAACAAGAGGTTTGGGTTTTTGGCCCTGAATATGACCAACAAAATCTAATTACAAGCGATAAGTCGTTGATTTCGCTAATGAGGCAGCAGATTGCCCGCAGTGATATTTTTTTAGATGTTCCTAGTGATAGAAAAAGCCTTGAGGCTGTTGAAGAATTTATTAAAGCCAATAGGAATGATATTGAGAAATGCTTAAATAAAATCCCTGATCTGGTGCTTGCAAGATCTGTTGCTTATCCTGGCAAGGAAGGAAAGACCGATTTTCTTGTGATAGAATTGAAACGACCAACCGTTAAGATTGATAAGACTTGTCGAGAACAAGCGCTGGAGGTTTTTTCGGGCATTCTAAATGGGACGAAGGGTGGTGGGTTAATCATTAATGAGACCCATAAATGGCGATATTGCTTAGTTTCAAGTGATGTCGCTGATGAGTTGGAGCCTGAATTCGGTGAGAATGGACATCTTGCCACAAAGATGAAGGGGAATTATATTATCGATGTTCTTACATGGCGTAGAATAATTGATGATGCGCGGAGTCGGTTGGATGCCGAAATGAAAAATATAGATGTAGCTATTCAAGAATCTGATTGTCAAGAATTGCTATCGCAGTATTCAAAGATTTTTGGTGTAAAGCCGCTGATGCAGGATACTCACTAGATAGTAGGAAACAATTGGATGAAGAGACGACACGACAAACAGTTGGTTAGTGCCACTACCCAACTGAGATTGACGGCGCCTGACGGCAAGCGTAGATTGAGCGAAAACTTATACTACTACGAGGAAAACCCCTGACATGCCCCAACCCCTCCAGATGATTGGCAACGCGGCGCTTCTTGACCTGCCGGACAAGGTGGCGTTCCTTTCGTCGCGGAAAATCTCCGCCGCCGATGTCCTGAAATGCTACGAGTGGGCGGAGAAGGTGCGTAACGGCGACCGCTGCATTGTGAGCGGATTCCAGAGCCCGCTTGAAAAGGATGTCCTGAAGTTTCTCTTGCGCGGCAAGGCCCCCCTCATCCTCGTCCTTGCGCGTAAACTCTGGGCGAAAGTGCCGGAGGAACTGACCGAGGCCGTCGATGCGGGGCGACTTCTCATCGTATCGCCAGTCAATGACGCCCGCGCCTCCGCCGCGACCGCCGCCGCCCGCAACCGTTGGATTCTTGACAATTCGAGCTCCCTAGTCCTCGGCGCCCTTGACCCAGACGGCATGCTGGCGTCGCTCGTCGCGCCCCTTCCTCCTGACCGCATTAATTGCTTGACCTTACACTCATTCTGATAGAGTCTATTTGTGAGTATGCGTAATTTCCATGCAATGTGGATTTAATGGTTTTGAGCTAGGCGCAGGAGATTGACCGATGGGTGTGGGAGCAAACAACGGGCAAAGCGGCGGCGTTTCCACCGCAGGTTCGGGCGGGCTTGCACGGGCAAATAGCGGCATGCCAGCCGCCGGGCAACGGCGCGCGGAGGGTTCGGCTCCGGGGGCTATTGCTTCCGGTTTTACCGCTCCTGGCTGGGTTCGCGATGAACTTGGCGTTTTGCGCCGTGAAAAGCAGCCGCACATGGGCCGGCGACTCCCCGGTTTCGACTACTCGCAACGCATGATTTACGAGATTACCCTCGTGTTGAAGGAGCGGCAGCCGGTCTTGGGGCGGCTTGTGAAAAGGCCGTGCGGTAGCGCCGCCATTCGTGAAAATGCCCCCGATGAAGATGGTTGGGCTGTCGAACCTTCGCCCATGGGGTTGGCGGCTTTGAACTGCTGGCAAAAGATCCCCTCTTTTTGGCCCCAGGTTACGCTTGTCGAAAAGCAGCTGATGCCCGATCATTTTCACGGCATCCTTTTTGTAAGGGAGCGCCTTCCCCTTACTTACCCCGACCGTCCGGAGGGGCAGGACAATCGGCGAAAGGTGCTCGGGGATATCGTGCGCGGCTTCAAGGTGGGCTGCACCATCGCCTGGCGCGAGCTTGCTGGCAACCGCAGCGAGTCGGCAGGCTCGCCTCCGGCGGCGGCAGCCGCCGATATCCCGCAATGGGCCGAGGGGTTCGTGGACACCATCCTTTTCCACAAGGGACAGCTCGCGAAGATGGTGGCATACCTTCATGACAACCCGCGCCGACTAGGAGTGAAACGCGAGCACCCTGACCTGTTCAAGGTTTCCCGCGACATTGAGATTAAGTTTGCGCCCCAACTGGGCAATGGCGGCGGGGGGATTGCGCCATGGATGGGGGCGGCAAGCGGCCATTTCAACGCGATTGGCAACCACTTCCTTTTATCTAGGCCCCGGCTTGTGCAGGTGCAATGCTCGCGGTCGTTTTTTAGATACCGCCGCGAATTCGCGGCGGGGCCGGACGACCGCAGGCTTGCGGCGGGGCAGGGAGGCCGTGAGTGGGCGGCTGGGCGGAGCGGGAATTCGCGCATTTGCCGCGATGCTAACGGAGTGCCAATTGTTGAGTTTTCGACTCCCGAGTTCGAGGCGAAACTAGTTGACGCGCTGTCTGCCGCCAAGCATGGCGCAGTTTTGGTGTCGCCATGTATTTCGCATGGCGAGCGCGAAATAGCGCGGCAGGCTTTCGCCGCCGGATATCGCGTGATTACCTTCCAGAACAAGGGGTTTTCGCCACTATACAAGCCTGGTGGCAAGTTGTTCGAGACTTGCGCGGCTGGCAATCTTCTGATGCTTGCCCCAATCAAATGGCCCTACCAGCCTGCCGAAAAGCAGATGACGCGCGACGACGCCCAGATTCTCAACCGAATCGCCCAGCTTGTCGCTGGCGATGGGGCTGTCACCATCGACTACAAGGGCGCCGTGATGAGCGGCATTGACGAGCGCGTATCCACGGCCATCGCCGCGCCGAAACAACCCGGCACAGCGGATTAGGGCCTGCGCGGGGGCTAGGAGCGGTGGGATTCGATCCACTTGTGGATGTAGGGGAGGACTTCGGGCGGCACGAACTGCGAGGCGTCGTGGCTGTAACGCGAAAGTTCGCGCACCAGGCTCGCCGTAACGTAGCTGTGCTCCTCCTGCGGCATCATGAAGAGCGTCTCGATCTCCGGCGCCAGCTTGCGGTTGGTCAGCGCCATCTGGAACTCGTATTCGAAGTCCGAGTAAACGCGCAGCCCGCGCACCACCACCGGCAACTCCGGCCTCCGACGGCAGAAATCGACGAGCAGACAGTCCAGCGGCTCGACCGACACGTTGTTCAGCCCATTCGCAGCGCAGACTTTCCGTATCATCTCGGAGCGCGTCTCGAGGTCGAACATGGCGCCGCTTTTGGACGAAGTGGCGGCCACCGCCACCACGACTTCGTCAAAGATCCTGGCCGAGCGGGCGATGAGGTCGAGATGCCCTAGCGTGACCGGGTCGAAGGTTCCAGGGTAAACAGCCGTCTTCTTCATGGATTCCCCCTTTGTCTGACAACGATGCGCGATTTGCCGTAGGTGCGGTCGCGGACGACGGACAGGCCCTCTATCGGCGCGACGGTCGCGTCGTCCGGCACTTCAGTTATGAACAGCCCGCCCGGAACGAGCAGGTCGCGGGAGAGCAGGACTCCGGCCAGCGCCATGAGCCCGTTCTCGCGCCCCTCCGCGTATGGCGGGTCGGCGAACACTATTTCGTAGGGCTGCGCCGCCGGCGCCGTCCGCGCCCAGCGGTCAACGTCCGAGACGACGACGTTGGCGGACCAGTCGCCGCCGGCTATCGCCGCCACGTTTTGCGCGGCGAGGGCGGCCGTGGCGCGGTCGCGCTCTACCCAGCGCACATCAGATGCGCCGCGGCTCAGCGCCTCAAGGCCAACGGCCCCGGTGCCTGCGTAGAGGTCGAGGAAGCGCGAGCCCGGCACCGCCTCCATCAGCATGGAGAAGAGCGCCTCGCGGACGCGGTCCTGCGTGGGACGCGTGTCGCCGCCCTTGGGCGTCTTGATGATCCGCCCTCCAAATTGTCCGCCAGTGATGCGCATAGTCCAAAAACGATACCCTATGATTCTACCAAAGCGCCCGTCATCCGGCAAACGAACGGGTTGAGCGGAACGGCTGGGTTTGGTAGAATGGAACGCACTATGACTTGGTATGATTGGCTGATTCTGATAGTTCCCGTTTGCTTCGTGATGTTGATGGGCCTCCACGCCAGGCGGTATGTGCGCGGCGTCTCCGACTTCCTCTCCGCCGGCCGCCTGGGCGGGCGTTACGTGCTGTGCGCCGGCGAGGTGGCCAACGCCCTTTCGATCATCGGGCTTGTCACCTACATCGAGATACACTACAAGACCGGCTTCTCGGTCGCCTTCTGGTCGAGCATCCTGGCGCCGCTGTCAATCCTGATGGGTCTCACGGGGTTCTGCTACTATCGCTTCCGAGAGACGCGCGCGATGAGTCTGGGCCAGTTCTTGGAGATGCGATACAGCCGCTCCCTCCGAATCTTCGCGGCCTCCCTCCGCTCGCTGGCGGAGATGCTGGCCAACATGATAATGCCGGCCATCGCCGCGCGCTTCTTCATTCAGATGCTCGACCTCCCGGCCGTCTTCCACGTCTTCGGGCTGCCAATCTCCACATACGTGGCGCTGATGATCCTCTTCCTCACGCTCGCCATTTCTCTCATCTGCTTCGGCGGCACGCTGGCGCTGCTGATCACGGACACCATCCAGGGCATGATCCTCTATCCAATCATCGCCTGCTTCATCATCTTCCTCTTCTCCAAGTTCTCGCTTTCAAACGAGATCATGCCGGTCATGGCCGACCGCATCGCAGGCGAAAGCTTCATCAACCCATACGACATCTCGAAGCTGCGCGACTTCAACCTCTTCACCGTGGTGATCGTGGCCGCCTACAACATGGTCGTCAACCGCGCCAACTGGATCGGCGCCGGCTACTCGACGGCCGCCAAGACCCCGCACGAGCAGAAGATGGCCAGCATCCTCGGCGGCTGGCGCGGCGCGAGCATCACCGTGTTCTACATCCTCATCGCATGCGCCCTCATCACCTTCCTCAACCATGCCGACTTCGCCCAGGAAGCCGGGGAAGTGCGCCGCAACCTCGCCGAGCGCGTCGCTGACGACGTGCTCAAGTCCGACGCCGAGGCGCGCGAGGCCGTCAAGGCGGCAGTAGCCGCGCACCCGCCACAGGCCCACCGTATCGGCATCGACCCGCCCCTCTCCCAGACCAACAACCCCGACAACGACTTCCTCGACGTCATCCACGGCGCGCTTGTCGCCGACGCCCGTTCCCGCGCCGAAGTGCGTCTCGACGGAGAGGGCGTGGCCGGCGAGGCCCGCGACAAGGCCCTTATCGACGCCGAGGGCAAGGCCAACGACACCTTCCAGCAGTGCCGCACCCTCTTCAACCAGCTCTCGCTCTCCGTGACGATGCGGAAGCTCCTCCCCCACGGTCTCTTCGGCCTCTTCGCGCTCCTCCTCTTCCTGGCGATGCTCTCGACCGACGACACCCGCATATACAGCGCCGCACTCACGATATCCCAGGACGTCGTCCTGCCTCTCAGGAAAAAGCCCTTCACGCCGCGCGGCCACCTCTGGATGATCCGCATCGTCGCGATCAGCATCGGCGTCTTCTTCCTCGCCGGCTCCATCATGATGAAGCAGCTTGACTACGTCCAGATGTTCGTCACGCTCGCCTGCTCCATGTGGGTCAGCGGCGCAGGGCCCGTGATGCTTTTCGGCCTCTACTCGCGCTTCGGCACAACCGCCGGCGCCTGGACGGCCCTCCTCACCTCGACCACGCTCAGCATCGCCTACGTCTATGTGCAGCGCAGCTGGGCCGATGTGGTCTATCCCGCAATTGCCAAGGCGAACCTCGTCGAGTCCTTCGACCGAGTCCTGCGCGCCCTCTCCGCGCCTTTTGAGCCTTACATCCACTGGGAGATGGACGCCGTCAAGTGCCCGGTGAACACCATCGAGTACACCTTCTTCCTCTCGTTGCTGACCTTCTTCCTCTACATCGCCGTCTCGAAGTTCACCTGCCGCAAGCCCTTCAACCTCGAGCGCATGCTCCACCGCGGCAAATACGACCTCGGAGAAAAGCGCGAAATCGCCGTCAAGTGGACGTTCCGCACGGCCTTGTCGAAGATCATCGGCATCACGCCGGAGTATTCGCGCGGCGACCGCATCATCGCCTACGGCGTGTTCGCGCACAGCTTCATCTACTCCTTCGGCTTCTGCTTCCTCGGCACGGTTATCTGGAACAGCTTCCACCGTTGGCCGATTACCTGGTGGAGCCGCTACTTCATTGTCGTGAACTTCGTCGTGCCGTGCTTTGTGTCGGCGGTCAGCACCGTCTGGTTCGGCATTGGCGGCATCTTCGGCCTGCGCGAACTCTTCCGCGCCCTCAAGGCGCGCAAGGAGTTCAACGACCTCGACGACGGCCGCGTGGAAGGCTCCATGTCACTCGCCGACAAGCAGGCCCTTGAGGCCGTTGACAGGGAAGGGGCCGACGGACAGCCCGCCAAAACTGAAGGGCAGGGGAAGGCCAATTGAGTTCGCGCCTCTCATATCTGCTGCGCCGCCTGCTGCTCGCCATCCCGACGTTCCTCGGCATTACGCTCGTCTGCTTCGCGCTGACGCGCATCCTGCCCGGTGGCCCCGTTGAGATGCGCCTGGCGCGTCTGCGCGGCATCGGCGGCGCGGAGGGCGCATCGGGCCGCGTCGCCTCCGTCACCGCCGAGCAGCGCGACGAACTCAACCGCCAGTTCGGCTTCGACCGCCCATTCGCCGTGCAGTATGGGCGCTGGCTCTTCCACGACGCCATGGGCCTCCGCATGCCCTCCTACGACTACCCAGAGCGCACCGCCGGCGAGCTTATCGCCTCGCGCTTCCCGGTGTCGATTTGGTTCGGCATAACTGGCTTCGTCCTCGCCTACCTCGTCTGCATCCCACTCGGCATGGCCAAGGCGATGCGCCACGGAACGCGCTTCGACGTAGCCTCCTCGTTCGTGGTCTTCGCCGGCTACGCCCTCCCCACCTTCGCGCTGGGGATGCTGCTGAAGCTCCTCTTCTGCGGCACGGTCGAGGGCTTCCCGGCTGTCCTGCCGCTTGGCGGAATCGAGTCGGCATCGGTTTCCGGCGGCGCGGGCGCGGTCTTCCTCGACCGCCTCCGCCACATGATCCTGCCGGTGGCCTGCTATGTGGCCGGTTCCTTCGCGATGCTCACCCTGATGATGAAGAACTCCCTCCTTGAGCAGATATCGTCCGACTACGTCAGGACGGCCATCGCCAAGGGCGCAACGCCATCGCGCGCATTGTGGGGCCACGCCTTCCGCAATTCGCTGATTCCAATCGCCACCGGCTTCGGCTCGATTTTCTCGCTGCTCTTCGCCGGTTCGGTGATCATCGAGCGCATCTTCGAGATACCCGGCATGGGGCGTCTCTCCCTTGACGCTCTCGCCGGACGCGACTACGCCGTGTTCATGGCCATCCTGGCACTGACCTCGGTGCTGCAGCTGCTAGGCAACCTGCTCTCGGATTGCTGCTACATGCTGATCGACCCGCGCATCCACTTCGGGAAGTAGGCGCGGGGTATTGGGGTCACACAGAGGCACAGAGACACAGAGGGGGGGTGCTTACTGCGGGTAGGCGTCGAGGAAGGCGCGCCAGCCATCTGCGCCGCCGGTGCCGACGCCTGCGAGATACCATGCGGCCCCTTGCGGATCCCAGGACTCGCCCGGGGCGAGGGTGAAGCCGCCGGGAGGGGCGAAGGAGGCGTCAGGGTGCGTGACCTTGTCAGGCGTGACCCAGTAGTGGAAGTTGGTGACAAGGGGCGAGGTGGTGGCCGCGCCGCACCAGACGCCGTCTGCGCCGCGCATCCAGATGTCGGCGTCGGGCTGCTTCCAGACGTCTATCGCAGTGCGGAAGCCGCCGGTGAGCTTCTCGACCGCCCACGAGGGATACTGGCGAAGCCACGCCGAGCAGCCCTCAAGCGGAACCGCGCCGATGTTCTCGACCGAGACGACGGAGACGAGAACGCGCGCGGACGGTGCCCGCGCGCCTCCACTCTCGGACTCGGGGCCGGCAATGCGCGCGGATGGTGCCCGCGCACCTTCGCGCACGGGAAAGAAATCGCAGGTGATGCGCCAGGCCTTTTCCCCGGAGCGCCCTTCGCCGGCGACGCGGAGCGCACCGCGCTCCGCATCCCATTCGGCGGATACGACGCGCTCAACATCCTGCCACTTGCCGTGGTAGAGCATCGCCGTGAAGGGGCCGTATTCGACGCCGCCGAATTTCACGGATGATGCGAGGCCACTGCCGCCAATGCGGCCGGAGAGCGTGAGACCGGAGGCGGTGCTCAGAGCGTAGGCGCCTTCGGCACTCTTGGCAAAAGACGGGGGCTCTGCCCACGAACCCCCGGTGGCGCCAAGCCGCGCAAGCGCCTCTTCGACGGTGCGGGGCGGCTTGGCGGATGGCGGCGCCTCGCGGATGGGCGGAAGCGGGGCGCGGTGGAGCGCCGCGATGTCCTTGTGGAGGCGCGAGAACATCTCGACGAGTCCGGCGTAGGGTTCGCCTTTCTCGTTCACGAGGCCGTAGTTGGAGTCCTCGGGGAAGTTGTAGCTGATGCCGAGCGCGGGCTCGTCAACCCACATGAAGTAGTCGTAGCCGACCATGAAGGGAAGCGAGAGGAGCGTGCGGGCCATGAGTTCGGTGGCCTGGACGCGCTGCGCCTGGGTGCGGAAGCGCTGTCCGGCGCCGTTGGAGCAGGGCAGACCGGCGTCGATTGCCGGGAAGCTCCACTCGGTGATGAGCAGCGGGCGGCCGCACCAGGTGTGGCGCTCGGCGACGGCGTCGGCGAAGAGCTGTGTGGAATTGCGGCCCATGAAGACGGCGTTGCGGTCGAGGTCGGCCCAGGGGTATTTGTTGAAGGTTAGCACGTCGCAGACCTTTCCGGCCGCCTCCCATGCGAAGCGCTTGGCGCCCATCCCGGCGAAGCGGCAGCCAAGGACGAGGTGGTTCGGGTCGTGGCGGCGGATGGCGGCGGCGATGGTGCTGAAGTAGAGTTCGGCCTCCTCGCTGGTGCGGTCACGCCAGGATAGTTCGTTGTCGAAGAAGTAGCCGAAGAGGTCCGGGTTGTCCTTCTGCGCGGCGCAGATTTCAGCGGCGCGTTTGTCGCAGAAGGCAGGCCACTCTGGATGGCGGACATTCGGGAAGGCGGTGCCGGGGCGGCCCTCGAAGTGCGAAAGCTCGTAGTCAGGGCCGAGTTTGCAGAAGCGCTGCCCCATTTCCAGCTGGACGGTGTGGGCGAGGCCCCGGTTCTCCAGTTCGCGGGAGCATCCTGCGCCGAGGGCGTTGAAGCCCCATTCCTTCAGCCGCGAGAGGGTCTCCTCGACCCAGGCGGCGCGGTCGCCGCCGAAGCGCTTTGCGTTCTCGTCGCGGTAGGGGTTGGTTTTAAGGGCCTCGCAGTAGTGGCCGTTCCAGTTGGCGTGATCGACGCCCCGGAGGAAGGTGGCCTCGCCGGCGGGCGAGACGGCCCACCAGCGTCCGTCGGCATCCTGGGAAAGGTGCCAGAAGCCAGTTGCGGCGGATATGGCGGAGATCCCGCCAGCAATGGCACTTGAAAGAGCAACGACTGCAAGGAGGCAGATTATCGACAGACTCGTTTTCATGCAGTCCTATTTTACCATAATGACGAAGGCCCTCACAGGTGAGAGGTAGGCCGCGCCAGACTCATAGCGCACATTCCACTTGTTCCCGAGGAAGTCGTCCGCCAACCTGAAATGCCCATCATAGCCTTTCGGCGCGTCGAGAATCTTGTATGTGTCGCGGTCGGCATCACTGTTAAGCGCCGCAGGGTTCATCACCTTCACCCGAAGGCCGGAGATGTCCTGGTTCGCCTCCTTGAGTACGAGGAGGCTGTTTGTCGTGGCACCGACTGTCACCTCGTAGTCGCCGGAAAGGTTGCAGGGCGTCATGAACGTGATTATGCCGTCTGCAGCAGGCGCAATGGCGCCCGTGACGGACGAGGCATCCATGTCATCAAGTTCGCCGCTGCCTTCGACGCGCCCGATGGCCTGCGCCGTATCGCGCCTCGGATTCTCGGAGTCGTACGTGCTTGCGGTGAAGCGCGCGTCCGCCCCGCCGCCAAGCCGCAGTGTGGTGCCGGCGGGAATTGCGTTGTCAACACGGGCCTGGATGCGGCCGCTCTCGATGACCGTCGGGCCGTTGTAGGCATTGGCGGAGGTGAGGACGAGGATGCCCGAACCGCGTTTGAACAAGCCGCCGTCCGTTTCACCATCGCCGACGCCGCTCCGGAGCTGCTTGCCCCACCAGAGGTTGACACCGTTGGAAAGATCGAAGCCCGCGCCTTTCTCGCCGACGGTAAACGCCACGTTTGTCCAGTTCGCCGCACTACCGGCATAAAAGGCCCTGTTCTCCTTGGTCGCCTGCAGGCAACCGCCGTTGAAGGCGAAAAGGCCGGTCGAGGCGTTGTCCATCCTGAGTTGGTGCACCGCGATAAGGCCACCCTCGTCAAGGTGAACTTCCGACTGGGCTGCGCCGGACTGGCTGACGCGCAGCTGCTCCACAGCGAGGCTTCCGTCCTTCGCCACCGTCAACTTGCCTGGAGTGCCAAGGCCGTTGAGCCACTGGACGCCTTCAGGCATGACGACTTTGCCGCCGTTCGTGACGACGACCTGCCCGTAGCTGCTGACATCGACATAGCGATCGCCGCCCGTCATCTTGGGCGAAGACAGTTCGCCGCCGTCAATGAGGAGATACCCCCTGTCGGTGGAGAAGCCCGTGCCGGAGCCGTTGCCCTTGACGTAGAGGATTGCGCTTTCCTCAGTGCTGGTGGCGGGGCCTGTCACGACGGTCGTGCCGCTGGCAAGTTTGAGACGCCGCGTATCGACGAAGAGCCTGCCAAAGGCGTTCGTACGGCCCTCGCCCGGATCAAACGTCACGAGCCCGCCCCAGTTGCTGCGAATCTTGAAGTAAGTGTCAAGGCTGTAGTCAGAGTCTTCGTCCGCCTCTGCGACAATCTGTGACTTCCAGGTGAACGGACTGTTCGAGCCAGTCCAAAGAGCGCTGCCCGACTTGATCTTGACGATGCGGTTGGAGTGGACGGCAAACGTCCCGTTTCCGTAAATCAGGGGATTGCCGCTTTCAATGACGATGTTTTCCGTCGGTACGGCGGGCGCGGGGCCGAATGCGCCGTCGCTGCCCGCCATCAGGAATACCGTGCCCGCAAGCCAGGTGCTGGTTTGCTGGTTGTTCGCGCTGTTGAGATATGCGCTGCGCCAATCGACGCCTGTCGCGGAGAAATGGAGCGAGCCATCGTCGCGTCCGCTGGCGAGCGGGACGTTGAATTTCTGATCCTTCGCGCCAACGGGGGTGATGGTGCCGGATACGCGGAGCGGTCCCGTGCCGTTGAAAGTGTAGGCGACATCATCGATTGTGAGGTCGTTGACAAGACGCTCGGAGCCGACTGTCACCGTCGTCTCGGACGATGCGCCGAAGATGGCGTTGTTGCCGTCCGCCCATGCCTCGCCGGAGTTCCAGTTGAGCGACGTTCCATCCCACGACGCATTGGCGGGCGTGGCCATCCAGGTGTAGTCAGTGGCGACAACCTCGGCTTCATTCCACTGCCAGGTGAGGCGCACTTTCGCCGATGCGTCGGAGAGGACGACGGCGAGGACGCCGTCGTGCAACACAGGCTCCCCCCATCCTGAGCCGTTCCATGTTTCAAGCGTGTAGCCCGTGCAGTCATAGATTTTGCCGCCGAGCGTCGCCTGCGCGGGGGCGGAAAAGGTATGGCCGTCTTCGGCGATGGCGTATGCGCCCGAAGCCTCGGTGCCTTCCAGCCCCTCAGTCGCCGTCGCGACGACGACGTTTGTGACGGGGATGGCACCGAAGAAGCGGATTTCGTCGATGGTGCGGTTCTGCTCAAGTTCGTCATCGGTCAGCGCCTTGTTGTAGATGCGAATCGCCTTGATTGTGCCGACGAGCGAGCGGCGCCATGCGCCGTATGTTGACGAGCCATAGGATGCTCCGAAAGTCAACGTGTGCGTTCCGACCAAAAGGTTCTTGCTGGTCTTCGTTCCGACGGCGTCACCGTCGAAGAGCGACACCTGCGAGCCGCTCGACCAAGCCGTAAGGTAGTGGTTGTTCCACGCGGCCTTCGTTACGTACAAATCGAAGTTCGTGTTCCCCATTTTGGCGTTGACCTTCTGATGGCCACTGCCGCAGTTGTAGTAGATGTTGCAGTAGTCCTTGCCGTCGGTATCGGTCGAGCCTACGAAACCCGGCCATTGGAGATTTCCTTCAGAGACGACTCCTGCGGACTGCGTGAAGCGAGTCTGGAACTTATCGGTATCGACATCGCAGACGACCTGTATCGTGTAGGTGTTGCCGAGCGTCAGCGAGGAACTCATCTGGGCAAGGGACGTGCCGTTGAAGTAGTAGCCGTCGTCCGTCCAGCCGCTCGTGCCGTCGGCAAGGGAGGTCGCGGGAACGGAGCGGGAAGATATGGACGAGATTTCCCGGAACGCGGCGGTGCGTGAGGATGCGAGGTCGGCCCAGGACGCGGCGGCGTTGTCATGCGCCTTCAACGCGCCGGCGTTGCGGATGCCGTCGAGGTGCAGGACGAGGTTTTCCTGAGCGGCATAGGAATCTGGCTCGTAGAGAAGCCCGGTATTGGCGGTGGCCGGGAGTGCCGCGCTTGTCGCGACCGTTGCCGCGGCCAACATGGCGGCGGCGCGTGTGGTTTGGGTTTTGTTCATGGGTTCTCCTTGTGAAAAAGTGGCGCCCCCCTCCGCCCCCCGCTGGGGGGAACCCGCAACCCCTGAAGGGGATTGCGGCAAGTTGGAGGAAGGTGGTTCGGCGGACGACGACACGCGACTTGAGGCAGGCGATGTGCCGGAGTCAGGCAGGGCTGCGGTGATTGCCGCGCCAAGGGCAGTTAGGCCGCAGAGCAGTAGCGCCAGCAGAATGGCCTTGCCGCCGGGCTTCTTCGCCGTTGCGCCAAGCTTGGCGGCAAGGGCGAGGCGGGCGTAGTGGAGGCGCGAGTTCACCGTTCCTTCTGGAACGGAGAGTATCTTTGCGACACGCGCCAGCGGGAGATCCATGAAATATCGCAGCACCACGGCGTCGCGCATCTCCTGCGGAAGTTCCGAAACGGCGTCGCGCAGAAGCGAGGCGTCCACTTCGCGGTAGATGCGCTCCGTCGCGTCCTCGTCCACACATTCGGGAACTTCCCCGGGGAAGACGAGCATCTGGTTGGATATGCGCCGCTTTTCCTTGGCATGGAGATTCACGAGAATCTTGCTCATCCAGCCGAAGAACGCCGACTGTTCGGCGTAGCGGTCTATGTTGGCGATGACTTCCGCAAAGGTGTGGTTGACGAGCTCGGCGGCGTCGCCATCGTCGTGGCAAATGCGCCGCGCGAGGGTCGTCAGCCCCGCCCTGTATTCGCTGTCAAGGCGCTTCGCACCCTGCTGCGGATCATTTCGAATTTCCTCAACGATCGTCATCGAAGTCAAAAAAACCTTCCACATTAATATATACCCGTATCCCCCCGAAAACCTTCAAAGGTTTTTTTTGGGAGATGCGGCGGACAACTTGCGAGGCGCGGGCGCTACCAGAAGCCGTAGCGGGAGAATACGAGCACGTAGATGCCCAGTAGCAGGTTGGTTGTGATGTGGGCCACGATTGCGGCGCGAAGACCGCCGCACTTGATGGCCAGCAGCCCGTATGCGATGCCGGCCACAGCGCCCATGAGCCACCTGTCGTGCTCGAAGGCGAAGACCGCAACCACAATCCAGAAGGAGTGCGCGTCGAATTTCGAGATGTCGATCGCGCGCCAGTTGCGGCCCTGGATCCAGCGATAGAGGAAGCCCCTGAAGAAAAGCTCTTCGGCGGGGGCGATTACGAAGGCCGAGCCTAGCAGGCGGGCGATTGCAAGCGGCCAGCCGGCTTCTGCTGGAGAGAAGGCCAGGCCGGAGCAGTCTGGCGACAGGGCGGGGAAGGTCTGCGGCGTGAAATATTCGGGGTATGCGCCAAGCGGCATTACGAGCCAGCGGTGGTAGAGGAGCGAGAGCGGGCGGCAGTGGTCGTAGAGCCAGCGACATTCCGGCGCGACCCAGAGGATGAAGACAAGAATGCCGATGAAGAGGGAAGTTGAGAGTTGGGAAGTTGAAAAGTTGAAAAGTTGAGAAGTTGAGGGTTGAGAGGAATTTGAAATTTGAGATTTAGAATTTGAGATTTGAGATTTAAGATTTGAGGAGTCGGAAGTTGAGAGTTGAGAGTTGGGATTTGAGATTTGAGATTGAGAAGTCCAGCGCCTCAGTAAGAGTAGCAGGGCTAGGCAGAGGGCGGATTTGAGCGCGTAGGCTGGCGCGGCCCAGGAGCGGGGCAGGGGTGCGCCAAGCGATGGGGCCACCTGGAAGACCA
>JAEEGL010719250.1_pt1 | contig 17352 bp, 14 predicted proteins | sample 9134231 | NCBI WGS metagenome assembly JAEEGL01 (sample SAMN16246548, study PRJNA631951) | gut metagenome | biome: gut microbiome; feature: rumen; material: fiber-attached | host: Bos | place: Iran: Karaj | collected 2018-10
TCTTTGGTGAGAGAGTGGAGGATTAAGAGCGTAGCGACTCTCGTTTGGTTGTGGCTGATGCTGAACCGCTGTAAGGCGGTGATGGGTTATTTATAGTATGAGCGTTAAGAGCTTGTTCTTATAAGCTCAGACTGGAAATAAAACATCATTGGCTCTCGAAAGAGAGACTAAGCATCAGACACAATCAAACTTTCCGCGGTTTTTGCGATTTGACTATCGTCTTCCTCTGTCACGACTCGGCCAAATGAAAGTAAACTTTCTTCGGCTCTCGCTGCTCCATCGGTTCTGCGTGAGATAATTTCTTGCCCGTAGGGCATTGTAGAGAATTAATATAGATTACTCGTAAGATCTCTTGGCGCGCAGCGCCATAGGAGGTTTTAATAAGGGTTAGAGGTGATGTCAGAGCGCAGGCAGCGTACACAGGAGATACATTGGATATATTGAATCACGGATCTATGGATCTACGGACTCCTTCTTGTCCTGTCGCTTTTCCCCGGACACATCTGACACTAAGCCTCACCAGCCCTCCAGCCTCACCCCTAACCCCTCTCCGAGGAGAGGGGGACTGAGAACCAATTATTCGAGTTTAGCTCCCTCTCCTCGGAGAGGGCGGGGGGGTGAGGCTGTTAGGGGTGAGGCTGCTACTCGTCCGACCCACCGTTCCCGTTCCCGTTATCGTTCCCGTTATCATTCCCCTCGCCCACGGGAGAGGGGTTAGGGGAGAGACCGGGGTTAGGGGTGAGGCCGTTTCCTTCGCTTTTGCCCACCGCATTCTCATGTGTCTCCTCGAAGATGACGTCCTTCAGCATGGTGATGGCATTCACATACTTCTGCTTCACGGTACCGTTGTCCTTCTTCTCCTGACCCACAACGACACGTACTGTCTCGGGCTGGAAGAGAACACGGCGGGTGGTGATGGTCTGCGCATTGCAGTCCTCTACCTTCTCCACGCCGATAGAGCTGAAGCCCACCTTGAAGATACCGATACCATCGAGCTTGATTTTCTGTCCCATCTCGAAGAAGTGCTTGAAGGCCTCGCCCAGTTCCTGAAGCACCGCCTTGATATCGCTCTTCTTGACAGATGCCTGACGCTGGATGAAATCCGAAAGCTCCTCGGTGCCGATGAAACGGCTGTCATAAACGGCACTCGCGAAGTACTTCTTGTACGCTTTGCTCGTGCTGATCTTGTTTTGTGCTTTAATAAATTTCTGACTCATTTTTCTGAATTAAACGTTAAACACATTCGTTGCGCTACTCACAGAGGGTTTTTATTGAGACGGTCTGAACGAGCTATCCGGATAGTCTCCATGAGTCGTTGAGATAGTCTCCATGGGGGTAAAGAGAATATCTCCATGAGTTGTTCAGACTATCTCAACGACTCGTTCAGATGCTCTCAATAAGTCAAAGGTGACATGCTTTTCCATGTGGTTCGCTTACCGAGTGCAAAGGTACGGCATCTGGGAGGGGGCGTTTTCCGCTATACGTCCATTCTTGTCGATTTATGTAGATTCTTGCCGATTTTACGGCTCGACATCTATGCCATAATGGTTGGCAAGCCACTTTACCACATTGGGAGGCAGGGCACCCTTTCCCTTGGGCATACCCATCTGCCACAGTTGTTCCTGATGGGGTCTTATCCAATTGCGCAGGGTTCTCGCATCCACTCCGGCATAAGCCGCCAACTGCTGTCTTGTCATTGCTTGCATAAGAGATACTGATTATGTTGGGTTTGTAACTTACATTCAGGTTTCATACTCTACCTTCCCTTTTCATGCGTTCATACTCCTCGTAGCTTACCGCTCCCTTGGTCTCCATGGGTTTGAACGCGTTGAAGGTTACCACGTTCTGCTGGGCGGGAGCCTTTGCCGCTCCCCACCTTCTGGAACCGTCGTTTCTACCGCTGGACCAGTTGTCCAGTACGCGCTTCCAGAACTTCATCTTTACCTTTCCCAGCACCCAGCCTTTTGCCTCATAATAGTTCCAGAACCTCACTGCCGTAAACCTCTTCTCCCCTATCTCATCCATGTAAGCCTGCACCTCTTCCAAAGTAGGAGGAACGAAAGGCTCCCTACGAGCTTTTTGAGAGCCTTTTTTCTGGTCATTTTCAGAAACCATCTTTGAGTTGTGGTAGTGGTTTTTTTCTTTTATTTTTTCTTTTATTTGAAGAGGGGTGTGGGGAGAATCTTGTTTTTCTTTTTGTTTTTCTTGTTTAAAGACCACCAGTTGGCTGCGAAGTTTTTGGCACTCTTCCTGAAGCACATAAATACGCTGATTCAACTGGGCTATTATAGGGGGTATCTCACCGGTCTGGGGAACATTTTCCTCAATGAATGTTTTTGTGTCCATTTTCTACAATAAAATTAAGTTCTACTTCGTTATTAAACGGATGTTGCCGATCGACGGCGCAAAGGTATTGAGAAACGGCAAGGTATTAGAAAAAGTGTCCGCACCACGGACACAATAAACACTATTTAACAGTTTAAGGTATAAAAATGAAGCAAAAAGATGTTTTAGACTCGCTGTCAGCAGCAAGGGCATTGACAGTAAAGACGCTGATGAAGGCTGACCGTATTTTTCATCGCCAACGACGTGCCATGGAGAATAACTACGGCATGCCCCACGGCACTTTTTCTGGAGTCTAAAACAGAAGGAGGAAACGGGGACTTTGAGCTAAAAATGTCCCAGATGATAGCAATATGGCGTGATATCATCGAACATTATAAGGATAATAAGGAAAAGCAGGAACAGGTGTTCCAAGAACTGGTAAACGAGATCAGAAAAGCCGTTCACGGGGACACGAAACCTTAGGCTCTAGACCCTTGACTCTTGCCCCTTGCCCCTCAAAAAAGCATCTTCTTGCCATTGGCAATATAGACACCGTTTTTGGGCTGGAAATTGACCTTACGACCGCTCAGGTCGTAGAAATCATGCAGCTCTTTTACCTGCTCTTTTTTTATTGTCTGAATCTCGTCTGTAATCTCCTGCGTTCTGGGAATACCAAAATAGTCATCCATCTCTAAGAAGCGGTCAACATACCATTGCTCTATGAGGGAAATCTCACGGGCAAGGTCCAGAACATACATAGGACGCGATTTCTGTCCCTCGAAGTAATCGGTCATACGTTTCCATGCTCCACTTTGGATGAAGAGGTCACGATATGCTTCCAGCTTCCTAAATACAGAGGGGATGGAGAAAGCACCCTTACGACCTTCTATCCAACGCTGCTTGAGGATTTTCAGATAATCATCATCACTAACCAAGGGGGAAATGGGGAAAGGAGCATTGTTGAAGAAGCCTATCATAGGCATGTCGGTATAATTGCCATTATAATACGAACCGTCATAGCGGCCTCCCAGACTGGTATCCAAATCCCAAGGGGTGATAACAAAACGGCGACGGTTGGCCTCCTCTGCCTTTGGGTCGTCGATATTCTTTGTGATGTTACGTACACTCAGATAACGATTCTTATTGCCCCAGTTGTCCTCGATAGCAAGTGCCATAACCAGAAGCTGATAGTCGGCCAGATTCTCCAAATAGAAATATTTCTTGATATAATCCCTCGTCTGACCTTTAAGGATGGCATCCTGCAAAGGCTTCCATGCCTGAAGACCACCATATTCCTCGGGGTAGGTAAGTTCCCAAGCATCGTGCCATGCTACGACGCAGACCGAAGAATCCTCGCTGTAGCCAGGCTCGTTCTGGTTGAGAATATCCTGGGTACCACTCTTGTACAAGGCTCCGCGCACAACCACACTGCCATCCTCCTTTTCCTGCACTTTCTTCAGGTTGAGAAGCTTGCGGTTGATACGGTCTGACAGACAATAGATGCCATAGTATTGGTCGTTGATATACAATTCAAGAAACCTTCCCTCCGTACCGTTACGTCCGTCATATTGCGTATCGTAGGGCAGACGGGAGAACTCATTCCAGATATCAAAAGCCACACGGTTACGCATACAGATACGGTCAATGGCCATGGCATCCAGAATCCATGATGAGCAAGAGCGCATACCTAAGAGAGCGGAGTCTGCTTCCTCGGCATAATCGGGGGTGCGCAACTTCATATTCAGCGAGGGCTTCATCATGTAGTGACTGGCAGTAGCACCTCGTGTCTTAAACTTTGCAGGAAGCTCTACCACAGCACCATTCTCGTCCGTGAGTTGCATAGAGCCGTTGGAATACTCCATACCTGCCTTTATCCTTGCCTCGAAGTATATCTTTAAAAGGGGAAGTTTGTGTGTTTCTGCGCCGCAAGAAAAAGAGTTTAATAATATTAGTGATAGCAAACAAAGAATTAAACGCATAACTTTATATTAGTATAAAATAAACCGTCACTGCGGGAATAGCCAACAGGCTACTGTCAAAACGGTCCAGCAGGCCGCCGTGTCCAGGAAGTATATGACTACTGTCCTTAATGCCAAGCTGGCGTTTGATATGACTCTCCACCAGGTCGCCAAACGTACCGCTGACAACGACAACGGCAGCAAAACCCATCCACTGGAAGAGGCTAAGCGTTCCGGGCTGTACACACCAGATAGCCACACTGGCCATGAGGGTGAAGAGACAACCGCCTATGCTGCCTACCCATGTCTTCTTGGGCGATACACTGGGGAACAGCTTCCAAGGGAAGATGCCATGCAGAGTGAGTCCTGAGAGATAAGCAAACGTATCATTCACCCATAAGAAGATAAAGAGAGCCAGCGGATAAATCCAGGTATAAGCCATCTGCCCTGCTTCTATGTCGGTATTGATACTGAGCAAAGGAAGTAAGGCAAAGGGTAATGCCACATATAGCTGTGAAGCCAAGGCAAGGCTCCAGTTTCGGATAGAATCCTGACTGCCGCGATATAGCTCGCTCACCATTATGTACATCAAGAGAAAAGCCCATACACCCATCACGCGGGGAGCTGTGATGCTGCCAATGCAGAAAAGCCAGATGGCAGCCACCAAGATAAAACCTGCCAGTGAGTTGATGGCACGGGGCATACTGGCGCCTGCATGCTGGTTCATAACAGTACCAAACTCATAAAGGGTTGCTGCAGCAACTATGCCGAAAAAGAAAAAGGCGGTTATAGGGCTGTAAATTGTGCAGCCTGCCAGCAGCAATACATATATCAAACCTGTGAAGGTGCGAGTGATGAGATTTTTCATTGAACATTGAGCATTGAACATTGAACATTAAGAGTTCCCCTCGCCCACGGGAGAGGGGTTAGGGGTGAGGCTGCTGGGGTGAGGCTGCTGGGGTGAGGCCGTTTTCTTCACTTAAGAGTTCCTCGGTACGGCTGCTCCAGGGGCGGGGACCAAAGATGCGCTCTACATCCTCGGCAAAGATAACCTCACGCTCCACGAGGAGCTGAGCCAACTGGGCATGACCTTCGGTATGCTGACTGAGAATGTCCTTGGCACGCTGATACTGTTCAGCTATCATCTTCTGCGTTTCCTTGTCTATGAGCTGGGCCGTAGCCTCGCTATAGGGACGCTGGAAGTTATACTCCTGATTGTTGTAATAGCAGATATTAGGCAACTCATCAGCCATACCCATGTAGGCAATCATACTGTAAGCCTGCTTGGTCACACGCTCCAAGTCGTTCATGGCACCACTGCTGATGTGTCCCGTGAAGAGTTCCTCTGCGGCACGGCCACCCAAGGTAGCACACATCTCGTCGAGCATCTGCTCACGCGTGGTAATCTGACGCTCCTCCGGCAAATACCAGGCAGCACCAAGGGCACGACCACGGGGTACAATAGTTACCTTGACAAGGGGATTGGCATACTGAAGCAACCAACTGATGGTAGCATGACCCGCTTCGTGAAGAGCAATGGTGCGCTTCTCCTCGGCAGTCATCACCTTGGTCTTCTTCTCCAGACCGCCTATGATACGGTCAACGGCAGCCAAGAAATCATCCTTGCCCACAGCCTTCTTGCTGTTGCGGGCAGCTATCAGGGCAGCCTCATTGCAGACGTTGGCAATATCAGCTCCGCTGAAGCCTGGAGTCTGACGGGCCAGGAAGTCAATATCTACCGTATCATCGGTCTTCACAGGACGCAGATGTACCTGGAAGATTTCCTTACGCTCATTCACATCGGGCAGATCCACATGAATCTGGCGGTCGAAACGACCTGCACGCAGCAGAGCATTATCCAAGATATCTGCACGGTTGGTAGCAGCCAGGATGATCACACCGCTGTTGGTACCAAAACCATCCATCTCGGTAAGCAACTGGTTCAGCGTACTCTCACGCTCATCATTGGCGCCCATCTGAATACCACGGCTACGGGCACGTCCCACAGCATCTATCTCATCGATGAAGATAATACAGGGGGCTTTCTCCTTGGCCTGACGGAAAAGGTCACGCACACGACTGGCACCGACACCCACAAACATCTCCACAAAGTCGCTACCCGACATAGAGAAGAAGGGAACATCTGCCTCGCCTGCCACAGCCTTTGCCAAAAGGGTCTTACCCGTTCCTGGAGGGCCTACCAGCAAAGCACCCTTGGGTATCTTACCACCCAATTCGGTGTATTTGCCCGGATTCTTCAGGAACTCAACTATTTCCTGTACCTCCTGCTTGGCACCAGCCTGACCCGCAACATCCTTGAAAGTAACCTTGGCAGCCTCTTCCTTATCTACCAACTGAGCACGGCTCCGACCAACGTTGAAGATACCCATAGGGCCTCCACCGCCGCTACTGCTTCCACCACCGCCCATACGGCGCATGATGAAAATCCAGAAAAGGGCTATAAGGATTAAAGGACCAAAGCTCCACAGGAAATTGGAGATGGCGTCGCTTCCGTTCTCATATTTCACGTCACCGCTAAAATGACCGGCGTCATGCTCTTGCTCCACGAAGTCCTCCAGTTTGTCGTTGGAAGGATATTGTGACTGCACCACACTGGTAGCACCCGGTTTTATGTTGGTGGTAGGGAACACATCACGCAGATGCGAAGGCTCTACGTACATCATCAGCGTTCCTTCCTTCTTGTTTACAACAATCTTTTTGGCATAGCCCTTTCTGACGTAATCCTTGAACTGACTGTAAGTCACTTCCTTGGACCCGCCATCCAACAATGAGCCGCTGCCGCCGTTCAGGATAAGGAATCCCAGTACGACAGCAATAATCAGGTACAGCCAAGTAAGGCTGAACTGCGGATATTTGGGTTTCTTTTGTTTACTCATAGGTCTTTACTTTTTCTTTAATCCAGGTCGGGAACCTGTGTCAACTGGGCATCAGCCCAAAGGTGCTCTATGTCATAGAAGGCACGTTCCTCTGGCAACAGGATATGCACGATTACCTCAGCAAAATCCATTGCTACCCATTGAGAGTACTGAAGGCCATCTACAGCCAACGGCTTCTGATGAGCCAGTTCCAACGCCTTATCGCCTACGCTGCGAGCCAGAGCCTGTATCTGTGAAGGGGATCCGCCAGTAGCAATGACGAAGTAGCTACAAATAGTATCTGGTATCTCTGACAAGTTCACCACAACAATGTTCTTACCTTTCTTATCCTGCATTCCCTGTACGATAGCTTCTACAAGGAGATTCTTTTCTTTCTTCAACTTTTTTATCATTTTTAATTGGCTACAAAGGTACAGAGAGTTATGCGATAATGCAAATTTTTTGTATTTTTTTGGCATAAAGTTTTGTCAGTTCGGAAAAAGTCCATACCTTTGCAGCGCAAAACGGGTTCATCCCGCAATTTATTGGGCTATGGTGTAATGGTAACACTGCAGATTCTGGTCCTGCCTTTCCTGGTTCGAGTCCGGGTAACCCAACAGCAAAAAAGAGCTTCACAAATTGTGAGGCTCTTTTTTTGTTAGCGGTTATGGGTTTGGAGTTAGAGAAGTTAAAGAAGTTAAGAAGTTAAGCCATTACCATTACACATGCAGAACTATCGGCTTTAACTCCTTAGCCCCCTCCCCCACGGATGAGTCCCCCTCTCCTTTCGGATAAGTTCCCCTCTCCTCGGAGAGGGGTTAGGGGTGAGGCTGGTGAGGCCGTTTATTTCAACTAAACGCCTCCACCTCCGCTGAGTAGTGCCCATAGATGTACTCCACTACCATGCGTCCGTATTTACCTTGGGCTGGAAGAAGGGTGGAAATGTATCCCATTGTCATGCGCCAATTGATTTCTATGCACGGACAGATACCGCCCTGACAAAGCATCATATCAATGCCCACAGGCCCATGGTATTGGAATTTCTTGAGGTACGCCTCCCACCACTGGCGGATATCCACCAACAGCTGCGGGTCGGCATATTGCATGAGCCATTGTAATTTCTGCCCCTCGGGAGCTACCCAATTGCCTAAATAGGCACCTCCCTCATTGGTATAGAAAAGGCTGAGGCCACGATATTCTACCCCACCCTGTCCGTCGCACCAGAACTCCAAGGCAAAATCCGCCACCTTCTGCAACAGTTTTTCCACCACCACAGAGCCCTGTGCTTTCAGGGTGTTCTTTATCCATCCCTGAGCATTGGGACTGCCACAAAGCATCAAGCCCCTGCCACTGCTGCTCCAAGGAGCTTTCAGAATGAAAGACTCACCATCCTTGGCCGAAGCGATAACCTTCTTGACCTCTTCCTCTGTCTTACAAAGCCATGACTCGCCCATCAACGCCTCACCTATCAGCCCGTCTCGCTTACAGGCCCTTAAAGCCTCGACTGCCGTTTGACGGTGCGAGAGCCAACGGAGTCGTTCCATCTCCTCGTCTGTAGGCAGGAACTCATCCGTCACACCTGCCTGACGCAACTGATGAATCAGGGCTGGACTCCAGCCCCAAGGACGGATCTCATCGCCGGGCTTCAGATGCAACTTATCCTCTCCATTCCACACAATATCACCTTCCTCGGCCCACCAGTTGGGAAGCCAATAAAGTTCATCACGCATCTGCCTGATAATGGCTGGCGGTGTATAACCGGGATTGCCATCAGCAAGAGCCATATCGTTCTCGGGATTGAAAATATAAACTTTCATGTTGCAAATGTACATCTTTTATTTTGTAGAGCGAAAAAAACATTGTACTTTTGTGCTATGATGATGATAGATTGTTTTATTCCTTGGCAGAGCGACGAGCAGGTTGCCGCCACCCTGCAACAGTTAAGAGCCGACGAACAAGTAAAGGACATACACTTCCTGCGTGGAGAAGGTCCCGGCAATATAGACACCTTGCGATGGATAGCAGAGAAAGCCTCTGCGCCTTACTTGCTATTGTACACCAAGTACGATACGCTACAGTTGGGCTACTATGCCCTGACACGTATGCTGACCATCGCCGAGGACAGCAACGCCCTGATGCTGTATGCCGACCATTACAAAGCACTCCCCCAAAGGGGGAGCGGAGAGGGGGCTTCACCCTGTCCTTTAATTGACTGTCAGTTAGGTTCTGTTCGCGATGATTTTCAGTTGGGTTCTCTGCTGTTGATTCGCACTTCAGCCCTAAAGGATTATGTGGCGCAGGCCAAGGAAACGACCTACCGCTTTGCAGCCTTGTATGATTTCCGTCTATTCGTGAGCCGTACCATGTTACCCGTTCACGTTGATGAGTTCCTATACACCGAGGTAGAGCAGGACACCCGACTAAGCGGGCAGAAGCAGTTCGACTATGTAGATCCTCGCAATCGCGACCGTCAGATAGAGATGGAGCAAGCCTGCACAGCTCACCTGAAGGCCATTGGTGCTTATCTGGCACCGGAAGCCTTTCAGGACATAGATTTCTCGGAAGGTGAGTTTGCCGTAGAGGCATCCGTCATAATCCCCGTTCGCAACCGCGAGCGCACCATTGAGGATGCCATTCGTTCGGCACTCGAACAAGAGACATCATTTTCTTTCAATGTTATCGTCATTGACAACCACTCCACCGATGGCACAACGAGAACAATAAAGAAGACAGTCCAATCACTCCCCCAAGGGGGAGATGGAGGGGGCCGCCTTATACATATCATCCCCGAGCGCGATGATTTGGGCATCGGAGGCTGTTGGAACACCGCCGTTCATCATCCACAGGTGGGACGCTTTGTTGTGCAGTTGGACAGCGACGATCTCTATAGTTCTCCCCAGACGCTCCAGCAGATGGTGGACGCCTTCCGCGAGCAGCAGGCCGCTATGGTCATCGGCTCCTACCGCATGTGCGACTTCCAACTGAACACCTTGCCGCCCGGCCTCATCGACCACAAGGAATGGACGCCCGACAACGGACGCAACAACGCCCTGCGCATCAATGGCTTGGGTGCCCCGCGTGCCTTCTATACACCTGTACTCAGGAAGCTGCAGATTCCCAACACCAGCTACGGCGAGGACTATGCCCTCGGATTGATGATAAGCAGGCGCTACCACATAGGACGACTGTACCACGAGGTTTATCTGTGTCGCCGCTGGGAAGGTAACAGCGATGCCGCCTTGAGTCAGGAAAAGATTAACAAGAACAATACCTACAAGGATCATCTGCGTACCTTAGAGATTCTGGCCCGCCAGCAACTGAACAAGAGCAGAGAGCAAGTGCCATCACCTGCCGAAGTGGAGAATTTCTTCCAGAGCGAAAAAAAAAACTGGCCTGACGCCGCAGCCCGCTACGAAGCCCTAAACGGTGTACAAATAAAATCACTCCCCTTTGGGGGAGTCGGAGAGGGGCTCCTATCTCAATGGAACCCCGCCCGCATGGTCAGCACGGGAGCCAATATCAGCAAACAGGCAATAGAGAAACGTCCTTGCTTCCTTTGCGACAGCAACCGACCTGCCGAGCAGCATGCCCTGCCAGTCATGCAGCAATACCAACTGCTGGTGAACCCCTTCCCTATCCTGCCCAAGCACTTCACCATCCCTACCCGTGAGCATACACCGCAGACCATCAAGGGACGTTTCCAAGATCTCTTCAAGATAGCGAAGCAGATGCCCGACTATATGGTTTTCTACAATGGTCCCCTCTGTGGCGCTTCCTGTCCCGACCACATGCACCTGCAGGCCGGGAGCAGAGGCATAGCTCCTCTTGAACGCGACTGGGAACGAATTTATGAACCAAAACTAAAGCCCTTTGCCAAAGGCATTTCCCTACTGACCGACTATGCCTGTCCAGTTCTGGTGATTCGTACAGCTGATGTTGCAGAGGCCCAAAAAAGCTTTGAGCGCATCTACAACACCCTGCCCCTTCACGAAGGCGAGAGCGAGCCACGTATGAACATCGTATGTTGGAAACAAGGAGAGCAAGTTGTCACCCTTGTCTTCCCACGTGCTAAGCATCGCCCCGCCTGCTACTCCGCTCAGGGCGAGGAGCAGTTGCTCGTCAGCCCCGGTGCACTGGATATGTGTGGTCTGCTCATTACACCCAGGGAGGAGGATTTCTGCAAGCTCACCTACGAAATGGCAGCAGATATACTGAGGGAAGTAAGCCTGCCAGCCTCACCCCCCGCCCTCTCCGAGGAGAGGGAGCTTATCCGTGGGGGAGGGAGCTAAGGGTGTTTAGTTTACCGTTTACGGTTTACAGTTTATGGTTGAATTTTTTTTTCTTCTCACTTCTCCCCTCGCCCACGGGAGAGGGGTCGGGGGTGAGGCCGTTCATTTTTCACTCTTCACTTTTCATTTATGAAAACAATAAGCGTTGGGATTCTTACAGCGAGAGAGGTACGGTTCCGTCTGGATACACCCTATTATATTAATGGAGCAACCGTTGAGGGTGAGCAAACAGCTACCGCCCAAGAGGATGGCATTCTGTGGCAAGGAAAGGTGTATCCGCATATAACATTCACCCCTCTCTCGGAGGGGACGGGGGAGGCTTCCTTCCGCCTTTACAATGTTACCATAGGTAAGCAGTTTCATTGGGAACGCCAGCAGGTGCAGGTCTTTACAGGAACATTGCACCTGATCTTACACAATGGCCAGATTGTGGTCATCAACGAGCTGCCTTTGGAGGATTATCTGGTCAGTGTGATAAGCAGCGAGATGAAAAACACCTGTTCACTGGAGTTCCTGAAGGCATCTGCTGTGATCAGTCGCAGTTGGCTCTTAGCCCAACTGACTCATAAGACCCACGAGCCCCGTAAGACCCAAGAAACCTGCAATCCCCATGAAGAACTCATCCGCTGGTGGGACCGCGAGGACCATGACCTCTTTGATGTCTGTGCCGACGACCATTGCCAACGTTACCAAGGCATTACCGTTGCCTGCAATCCCAATGTCCAACAAGCTGTCAATGAGACACGCGGACAAGTGCTAATGGCTGACGGGGAGATCTGCGATGCCAGGTTTGGCAAATGCTGTGGCGGACAGACCAACGAGTTTCAGTACTGTTGGCAGAACATCCGCAAATCCTACCTCAGCAGCGTTGTTGACCCCTTCTGCAACACCACCGACCGCGAAGTTCTCTCGCAAGTGCTGAACGATTACGACTTGGAGACCCAGAACTTCTACCGTTGGCAAGTCCGCTTTACGCAGGAAGGGCTCCGTACGCTCATAGAACGTAACCTTGGTATGAAGTTCGGTGATATCCTACGTCTGGAACCTTTGGAAGCCGGCCCCGCCGGACATATCAGCAGGCTCCGCATTGTAGGCTCAGAATGCACCTACATCATAGGTAAGGAATTGATGATTCGTAAGACGCTCAGCACCTCGCATCTGCTCAGCAGCGCTTTCACGGTCAGCATGGAAGATATACAAAACAATGTGCCCCAAACCATCATCCTGAACGGAAAAGGCTGGGGGCACGGTGTAGGTATGTGTCAGATAGGAGCTGCCGTTATGGGACACCAAGGATACTCCTACAAAGAAATCCTCTCCCACTATTACCCCGGATCAGAATTAACCATTAGGCTTTAGTTAGTGGTTAGAGATTAGAGATTAGGGATTAGCGGAATTCAGTAAACGGTAAACGGTAAACTAAACACCCTTAGCTCCCTCTCCTTTCGGAGAGGGCGGGGGTCTTTAGAGAAGCCACTGAATGTGGCTGCGGCCCCACAAAGGGGCGAAGAAGGCCCTTTGGAAGAAAGACTGAATGTCTTTCTGTGCCTGATGAGGGGAAGAATCTACGATTCTGACGGAGGCCCGAAGGGGAATCCCCATTCACGACGGAGTTCAGGCGGGGGGTGAGGCTGTTAGGGGTGAGGCTACAGTTCCACCTCTATGCAGTTCTTGGGATCCTTGCTCAAAGTTTTCAGGTGCAACTTATCACCTTTTTTCTGAAGAATGGTAACTACAGCACGTTTGATATTAGGTCCGGCACCATTCACAACAGGATAAGTGGCGCCTTCGAGATCTTTTGGCGCATAATTAAATTTGTGTGTATGAGCAAAGACGGCAACGCTGAAGGGTTGCTGCTTGAGTAGCGCTCCCCATACTTCTGAACAGGGCTGATACTTGTCATCATTGCCAAAGACGGGAATGTGGCTGACCAGAATCTTACGCTTCGCTTTGCGGAAAGCCTTGCTTTTCAACTCTTGCTTAATAAAATCTGTCTCTTCGGCACGCAACTGCGTAAAGTCGTTGAAAGTTGCATACTCTTTATCCTCATCGGGCTTATCCTCTCCGCAGTCCAACACCAGGAAACGTGTGTCACCCCAACTGATGCCGCCATAGGTCTTGTCATTGGGATAGCCTATAAGACTGTGCATGCCAGCTGAGTAGAAGTTGCGGATTTCGTGATTGCCACGGATAAAGAAGATGGGGGTCTCTGCTCCGCCGATAGGATCGGCCAGGTTATGAATCATACGCATGGCATGTTCACGGTCGTAAGGCTCAGGCAGACAGTCACCATTGAAGATAACAAAGTCGGGACGGATGCCAGCCACCTTAAGCGTATCGCGCAAGAAGTCGTAGGTATCCTGATGTTCGTGCAGGTCGTTGAAGATGACACAGGTGAAGTCTGTACTGTTCACCTCGGGGGTGCGGAACTGATAGAACGGAGTACGCAGCGTGTCGCCCGTATGGAAGTCGTAAGCATGCTTCATCAGCAAATCTACCACACAAACCCTGTAATAGTACTGCTGTCCAGGCTGCAGGTTGTCCAGCTTGATGCGATTCTCTATATCAAAACAAACCTCCTGTCCGTCCAGCAAGGCACGTTTCTTGGTGAGATTATTCTTATCCGTTCCATACTCCACCCAGCAATGAGCAGGAGCCGTTGTCTGGAACATCACGGTCATTTCCGTTGGCTTGGGATCCTGCAGATAAGGCTTTGTAGTCATCAGCTTCTCTGCCGTAAGGGGCAAACGCAAGGTGGCAACCAAGGGGCAATGGTCAGATGCGTGAGGTGCATCGATAACTGCTTGGTTCAGCGTTACAGCCGCATGTCCCTTGAAAGATGCTATGTAGTCAATGCATATCTCAGGCTTGTTGGCAGGGAACGTAGCCTTTTTCCCTGTATTTATAATAAAATATTTGCGTAGCTCATCCAGAGTCTTAGAGTTGGGCTCATCGTTCCAGTCGCCTGCGATAAGGAAGGGCTTCTGCCACTTCTTGGCTTCTGCCACAATCAGGGGGATAGAAGCCAGTCGGTTCTTTTCCTTCAGATCCAAGTGTGCACATGCCATCACATAGTTTTCCAACTCAACAACCAGCAACACACGGGGTTCCTTACCGGGCAGCGGAGTACGCGTAACACTTAGCGGACGCTCGCGTGTAAGAATTCCCACTCCATACTTACCATCGTCATAATCTATGGCACTGGCAAAGGTAGGAAAGTAGAGTGTCCGTTTGGCCAGTTCTTCTATCTGGTTGCGTCTGCCACAACGAACAGTCATGCTGTCCAACTCCTGCAGCGCAACTACATCGGGTTGCTGCTTGAAGATAACATCTGCCGTGCGGTCATAGTCGATAGTCATATCCAAGCCTGCACAATGCTGCACATTATAACTCATCACCTTAACCTGCCAAGGCATCCCCGGCTGGTTCTGTGCGAAAAGAACATGAATCGCACCAATCAAAAAGAGTATTAAAAAAAGGAACTTTTTCATTATATTATTGATTTAAGCGGGACAAAGATAAACATTTTGAAGCGGTTCCTGTACATAGGAATCAAAAAAAAACTGTATCTTTGCATCAAATTGTGACATCTAAAACGTATAACAGATGAAAAAAGCATTATTGGCAGTACTTGTTTACGTCCTGATCTCTCAACTGCTGGCCTTCGCAATAGCAATCGTTATTACAAAGATTCTTTGGATAAACACACTGAACGGCATTCCTGTATCCATCTTGGCTCCTTCCATGGCAGTCTCGACTATAATAGCCATCCTTGTTTGCTGGAAGGGACTGAAGGTAATGCGGATTCCCGAAACCTTCCACACCCCGCGTATCAAATGGAGTTGGGCACTGATGGCCATAGTAGCCTGTATCCTTGGAGATTTTTCCGGTAATCTGCTAACAGAAATAGTAAAATTGCCCGATCTATTAAAGAACGATATGGTAGAGTTGATACACAACAACTGGGGTATTCTGGTTGCTACCATTTTGGCCCCCATATCCGAAGAGCTGATCTTCCGTGAAGGCGTATGCGGATACCTTGCACGTAACGGAATGGATCCCGTAAAGGCTATTTGGGTTTCAGCCGTGCTCTTCGGACTAATACATGGTAATCCCGCTCAGATATTCATTGCCATGCTTGTAGGATTGATGTTGGGCGTGATATACATAAAGACTGGAAACATTGTGCTGACCAGTATTATACACATACTGAACAACGCTTTTGCCGTAACACAGATGCGGCTGTTAGGCAATAAAGCAGATGATTTCAGTATGGTGGAATGGGTAGGAGGCTATGCAGTTGCAGGAATCTGCATCGTCGTAGGACTCGCTCTCAGCTTCTGCCTGCTGAAAATATTGTGGAACGGCCTCTCCCCTAACCCCTCTCCCGTGGGCGAGGGGGACTTATCCGTGGGCGAGGGGAACTTATCCGTAGGTGAGGAGAACCAAAGTAAAATGAACAAGTAAAAATAATCCCCCTCCCTCACGGGCGACTGAGGGCTTTAGAGAAGCCACTGAATGTGGCTTCGGCCCCACAAAGGGGCGAAGAAGACCCTTTGGAAGAAAGACTGAATGTCTTTCTGTGCCTGATGAGGGGAAGAATCTACGATTCTGACGGAGGCCCGAAGGGGAATCCCCATTCGCGACGGTGGGAAAAAGGGGTTAGGGGAGAGGACTTTATGATTCGTATTGATATTGATATTTGCAAACGCTGTGGACGTTGCGCCCGCGTATGTCCTTCTGCTGTATATACACAGGAGAAGGGAGAGGTGCCTGTAGTAAGAAAAGCAAAAAACTGCATACAGTGCGGGCATTGTGTAGATGTATGTGAGGCGTTCGCCATTCAGCATTCCGATTTTCCCGCAGAGAACATCCATCGCATACAAAAAGAGAATATTCCATCTGCAAGTTCGCTGATGGAACTGATGAAAAGCCGTCGTTCCAACCGCACTATCACACCCGCGCCAATACCCTCAGAAGCACTTTCTGACATCTTTGAGGCGGCCTACGTGGCACCGACAGCAGAGAATTCGCGCAAGGTAAAGGTAACCCTGCTGCAAGGCGAGGATATTCAGGCGGTAGAAGATGCCACCATGAAGTTCTTCCTACGCTTGGCGAACATCCTGATGTCGCCTATGGTGCGTCCTCTGACCAAGCTATTCCTTCGCGACCTATACAATGAAGCCGCTGAGCTTTACCGCTTTGAACGTAAATGGCGCGAGGGTAAGCGGCCTTGCACTTGCAACGGGACAGCACTGCTTGCATTCAGTACACCCAAAGGTTACGACTTCGGTTGGCAAGACTGTAACTTAGCTTACCAAAACGCCTCGCTAATGGCGGAAGCACACGGCGTATCACAAATATATATGGGTTTGGTACAGACTGCCCTAAAATTCATCGGCAGAAAAAAGACCGAATGCCTGCTGCATTTACCTAAGAACCACAAGCTATACGCACTGATGGCATTAGGTATGCCAGCTTTCTACTATCCCAACTATTCTGATAAGCCCAAAAAATAAACACCGCAGGACTTCCCCACGGTGTTTATTATATAGATGTAAAAAGTAATTCGTCTATTACTCTGCGGTTTCTGTAGCAGGAGCTTCACCTTCGTTGCGGGGACGACGCTCACGACGTTCGCCACGTTCACGGCGCTCACCACGCTCACCACGCTCAGGACGGGGACGACGCTCACGCTCTACGTAACCCTCGGGTTTCTCTAACAGTACACGACGGGAGAGTTTGAACTTACCAGTCTTGGGATCGATCTCCAACAGTTTAACCTGCAGCTTGTCACCCTCCTTGATACCAGCCTCTTCAACAGTCTCAAGGCGCTTCCAGTCAATCTCAGAGATATGGAGCAGACCGTCCTTGCCAGGCATGAACTCTACGAAGCATCCGTAA
>JAEEGL012177129.1_pt1 | contig 17351 bp, 13 predicted proteins | sample 9134231 | NCBI WGS metagenome assembly JAEEGL01 (sample SAMN16246548, study PRJNA631951) | gut metagenome | biome: gut microbiome; feature: rumen; material: fiber-attached | host: Bos | place: Iran: Karaj | collected 2018-10
GCATCAAGAGTAAGAAAACTATTTGAAAAAGCAAAGAAAATATCTCCTTGTATAGTGTTTATAGATGAAATAGATGCAATTGGAGAAAGAAGGACAAATGGTGTTGGCGCAGAAACAGAAAACAATCAAACATTAAATCAATTACTTGTTGAGATGGATGGATTTGAATCTGATGAAACAGTTATTGTTTTAGCTGCTACTAATAGACCAGAAATGCTTGATAAAGCCTTATTAAGACCTGGAAGATTTGATAGACAAATAACAATTGCACCACCAGATTTAAGAGGTAGAGAAGCAATACTTAAAATACATGCAGCAAATAAAAAGTTTGCAGAAGACATTAATATGGCGGACATAGCAGGAGATACAGCTGGATTTACTGGAGCAGAACTTGCAAATGTTTTAAATGAAGCAGCAATTATAGCAACAAGACATAAGCACACTGAAATAACTAAAGATGATTTAGAAGAAGCTGTTAAAAAAGTAACTGTGGGGATAGAAAAACAAAGTAGAGTAATGTCTGACAAAGACAAAAGATTGACAGCATATCATGAAGCTGGGCACGCAATTGTAAGTAAACATCTAGGAACACAAACAGATGTAAAAGAAATATCAATTATACCAAGAGGCTTAGCTGGTGGATATACAATGTATAAAACAAATGAAGATAAATACTATATTTCTAAAACAGAGATGGAAGAAAAGCTTGTAGCATTACTTGGTGGTAGGGCTGCTGAAAAAGTTGCATTAAACGATATTTCAACAGGCGCAAGTAATGACCTAGAAGTTGCAACAGGAATAGCAAAAGACATGATAACAATTTATGGTATGAATGATAGATTAGGACCAATTTCACTTAAAACAAATGAACCTTATGAACTTCAAATATTTGGAGAAGATATTGGCGATGTTGTAGGAGAAGAAATAAAGAAATTAATAAATACAGCATATGAAAGAGCACAACAAATATTATTAAATAATATGGATAAACTAGATCAAGTTGCAGAAAGATTAATGGAAAAAGAAATAATCTCAGCAGAAGAGTTTAATGAGTTTTTTAAAGAATAAAACATAAAAAAGAGGAAGTTTTTAATACTTCCTCTTTTTTTGAATGCTTGGTCAGCTGTGTTGAAAAATATATTTTTTTAATATAAAATATGAACATCGAAGAAAAGAAAAGGAGAAAGAGTATGAGTAATGAAACAAATATTGTAAATAATTACAGAGAATTATTAGAAAATTCAAATAAACTATATGGAGATAATATAGCATATAAATACAAAAAGGATTATACAGTACCAGAACCTGAATACATAGAAAAAACATATGCTCAAACAGTAGCAGATGTTAAAGCATTTAGCACAGTTTTATTAAATATGGGACTTCAAGGAAAGAGAATAGTTGTTATAGGAAGAAATAGATATGAATGGTGTGTTACATATTTAGCTGTTACAACAGGTGATATGGTAATAGTACCATTAGACAGAGCACTTCCAAATAATGAAATAGAAACATTAGTTAGAAGAAGTGAGGCAGAAGTAGTAATATTTGATGATAAATATATGGATGTAATGCTTGATATAAGACAAAAATCAGATAATAATGTTAAATTCTTAATTTGTATGGATGATACAAAGCAAGATCAAGTACAAAATATTAGTGCTTTAATAGAAAAAGGAAGAAAACAATTAGAAGATGGAGATAAAAAATATGATGAAATAACTATAGATAAAGATAAGATGTCTATAATGTTATTTACATCAGGAACAACAAATGCTCCAAAAGCAGTTATGTTATCTCAATATAACATTTGTAGTAATTTCTGTAACTATGTAAATCATTTTAAAATGCTACCATCAGATACAATGCTTTCATTCTTACCAATTCACCATACATTTGAATGTAGTATAACATTCCTATATGGATTCTATAGTGGAACAACAGTAGCATTCTGTGATGGGCTAAAATATATTCAAAAGAACTTAAAAGAATACAAAGTAAATATATTTGTTGCTGTGCCACTAGTATTAGAAACAATGTATAAGAAAATATTAAAAGGAATAGATGACCAAGGTAAAACAAAATTAATAAAAACAGTAACAGGTGTATCAAATGCTTTATTAAAATTACATATAGATGTAAGAAGAAAACTATTTGCACAAGTATTAGAAAACTTTGGTGGACAACTAAGAGTTATTCTTTATGGTGGTGCACCAATAAGCAAAGATACAGTAGTTGGATTAAATAATTTTGGTATAAAAACAGTACAAGGTTATGGTTTAACAGAAACATCACCAGTTGTTACAGCTGAATCTGAAACAAAAGCTAAACCAGGTTCAGTAGGATATCCACTTGATAATGTTGAAATTAAAATAGATGAACCAAATGATGAGGGAGTTGGAGAAATACTTGTAAAGGGTTCAAATGTAATGATGGGATACTATAAAAATGAAGAAGAAACATCAAAAGCATTACAAGATGGCTGGTTTAGAACAGGTGATTTTGGCTATACAGACAAAGATGGATTCTTATACATAACAGGAAGAAAGAAAGATACAATAGTATTAAAGAATGGAAAAAATGTATATCCACAAGAAATAGAATTCTTAATAAATAAAATACCTTATGTTGCAGAAGTTATGGTATATTCAAGAGAACAAAGTAATACAGACACATTATTATGCGCTAAAATAGTATATGATGAAGCAATAGCAAAAGAAATGCTAGGAGATAAAACAGAGGAAGAATTAAAAGAAGTTATATGGGAAGATGTAAAGAGAATAAATCAAAGCTTACCTATATATAAACATGTAAAGAGTATAACAATAACAACAGAACCTTTAATTAAAACAACAACACAAAAAGTAAAAAGACATGAAGAATTAAAGAAAATAGAAGAATAAAAAAGAGCCATTGGCTCTTTTTTGTTTGTTTATTTTTCTTGTCTTTTACTTAAGTCTGCATATTTCTTTAATTTTTCATATACTAAGTAGTTTATACTTCCAGCTGGGAATTTACCATCTTTGTTTTTCTTTCCAGCAGGTACACCTGTTAATATTTCAATTCCTTCATCAATAGAATTTATAGCATATACATGGAAGTTTCCCTGTTTTACATCTTTTATAATCTCATCAGATAGATGTAAGTTTCTAACATTTTGTACTGGCATTATAACACCATGTTGCTTATTGAATCCACGCATTTTGCATATTTGATAAAATCCTTCTATTTTTTCATTTATTCCACCAATTGGTTGTATTTCACCTTTTTGGTTAACAGAACCAGTTACAGCAATTGATTGGTTTATTGGAATTCCAGACAAGCTTGAAAGTAGGGCATATAGCTCTGTACTTGAAGCGCTATCACCATCAACACCACCATATAATTGTTCAAAACATATACTAGCATTAAGAGAAAGTGGGAATTCTTGTGCGAAGGTTTGTCCCAAATATCCTTCTAGTATTAATACACCTTTTGAGTGAGATGAACCTGATTGTTCAATTTCACGTTGAATATCTATAAGTCCATTTTTACCTAAATATGTGTTAACAGTTATTTTTGAAGGCTTACCAAATGAGTAATCTCCAATTGTCATAACTGTAAGACCATTTATTTGTCCAATTTCATTACCACTTGTTGAAATAAGTAATGTATTTTCTTTTATCATTTCAACATATTTAGAGTCATATTTTTTAATTCTTTCAACACGCTCATCTAAAGCTTTTTGAATATATTCACTTGTAATAATTTTCTTTTTATCAAGTTGTGCCCAAGTAGATGCTTCTGCAACTATTTGACTCATTTCATTAAATTTAGTAGATATTTTCTTTTTATCATCTGCAAGGCTAGAAGAAAATTCAACTATTTTTGCCATAGCTTCATTGTCTAATTCAAGTATTTCTTCTCTTTTACAGAACCCACTGATAAATTCTGCAAGTCTCATAATGTTTTCTTCATTTCTTGGAGCATCTTCTTCAAATTCAACTTTTATTTTAAATAATTTTCTAAAATCTTCATCAAGAGAAAGTAGGGTATAGTAAATATTTGCATCTCCAATTAGAATAACCTTAACATCTAATGGAATAGGTTCTGGTTTTAAAGATATAAGTACCATTGATGTGCGTTGATCAATTGTATTTTCAATATTTAATTCTTTAACACTTAAAGCTTTCTTTAATGCTTCATAACAAGCAGGATTTGAAACTAAATCTTTTGCTTGGAATATTATATATCCACCATTTGCTTCGTGTAATAAACCAGGTTTAACCATTGTAAAGTCTGTTTTTAAAACTCCAAATTGATTTTCATATTCAAGTCTACCAAAAATATTTTGGTATGAATAATTTGAGTCCATAACAACAGGAGCACCATCTAATTCGCTATTATCTATAAACAGATTAACTCTATAATTTAGCCATGGCTTTAATTTTTCAGGTTTTTGAGCCATTAATTGTGGATTTTGTTGAAGCTTTGGATCAGGGTTTCCATCATTAACAAATGCAGATATATTTTTTAAAATATCTGTTTTAATACAATCAAAATATTTATTTAATTTTTTATTTCTCTTGTAATTACCCTTCATGGCATTTATGTGTAAATTAATTGTTAGAAGTGCTACATTAGATTGCCATTCTTCAATTTTTTTATCAACTTCTTTTTCAATTGCTTTAATTTCAGAAATTGCAGCAAAGATTTGCTCTTGAACAATATTTGATTTATCTTCAAATTCTTTTTTGGTTTCTTCATCAAGTTGATCAAATTCTTCTTCATTAATTGTTTTCCCATTTAACACAGGCATCATGTATATACCATTTTGTGCAGATTTGACTTGGAAACCATGTTTAATAGATTGTTCATTTAATTTTTCAAGAAGTTCAGCACGCTTTTCCTCATACTCTTGCTTAATTAATTTCTTTTCTTTTTCGAAATCCTCGTTATTAAATGTTCTCTTTATATCTAATTTAATGTCTTTAACAAAATCATCCATAGCTTTTTTAAATTCTTTTCCTTGACCAGCAGGGAAGGAAACAGCTATTGGTTCATTTGGATTATCGAAATTATATATATAACACCAATCATGTGGTATTTTTTTCTTTTTACATATTTTTTGAAGGTAATTTCTTGTATAAATTGTTTTACCGACACCTGAAGGACCTTCAACAAATAGGTTGTATCCTTTTGCATCTACTTGAATTCCAAATTCAAGTGCTTTTATTCCTCTTTCTTGTCCATATACAACTTCTTTTGTTCCTGCAACTTCTTCTGTAGTTTTAAATCCAAACATTTTAGGATTACAAATTTCTTTTAACTGAGTGTAATCTAATTCATTAGTTTTTTTCACTTAAATTTCCTCCTTAAATTTTCTTATCTATGTAAAGAGTCATAATAATTGCATTATTATTTACTCCATAATAGTTTTTTCTTAAGCCAACTTCTTTAAAATTAAATTTTTTATAAAGATTAATGGCAGGTATGTTCTTTTCACTAACTTCTAAAGTGATTTCATTTATATTTTTTTCATAACATAAATCAATTATTTTATTTAATAATATACTAGCAATATTTTTTTGTCTATACTTTTTTGAAACGACAATGTCCATTAAATGTATAACATCAATAGCTTGCCAGATATCTGCAAAACCAACTATTTCATTTATATATTTAGCAACCAAGAAAATTGATTCTGGTTTATCAATTTCAGACTTAATAGTATTGTAATTCCAAAAACTATCAAAATCTGTAGATAGTCTAGAAGAAATACTATTTAAATCATCTAATGTCATATATGAAACTTCAATATTATCCATTGTCTAACATCCTTTCAGCTTGAGATTTCCTTAAATACAATGGAAGTAGGCAATCTGCTGTTACATATTCATTTTTTAATATTTTATTATACGCACAAATTCCAAGTTTTGCAGAAGATAAAAGGTTATTATCACAAAATTGTGCATTACTAAATCTATTCAATATTTTTTTTCTATGTATTTCAGCGCCGCTACCAATAAATACTATTTCTTCAATTGGTAATTTATCTAAAATTACATCAATGTGGTCAGCACAAAGTTCACCGATTTGGTCATATTCATTATTAAATAATCCCATATATACATTATCATTTCTAGCATCAATTAAACTACAAATATACTTTTCAGAAGTAATATTGTATGAAAGCGCTTCTAAGGAATTAACTGGAATTATTTTAATACTTTTTGCTTCAGCCATAGCTTTAACAGATGAAATCCCAATTCTAATACCTGTAAAAGAACCTGGCCCAATATCACAAGCTATATATTCTATATCATCTAATGATAAATTAGTTTCAGTAAATAGGGTAGAGATTAAAGGCATAAGGTTTTCAGAATGTGTTTTCTCATTATTTAAACTTAGTTCTTTAATTATGTTATTATTATCTAAAATACAAACAGAACAAACACTGCTTGAAGTTGTAACACTAAGTATTTTCACTTTCAAAAACCTCCTTAACAGTTGGAAGTAACCTGTCACCATGTACTTCTATATCTATTATCCTATTATTATCGTTTTCTAAATCTCTTTCAAAATTAACTTTTATATAATCTGTAGGTAGAATAGATTCAATTATTTCTCCCCATTCAATTATACATATTCCTTTATTTAAATATTCTTCTCCACCAATAGCATAGAATTCATCAACATCTTGTAATCTATATACATCAAAATGATAAATGTTAATACTTCCTGAATGGTGTTCATTTACAATTGTAAAGGTAGGGCTAGATATTTCATCTTCTAATCCGAAATATTTTAATATTCCTTGTGTAAACTTTGTTTTACCAGAGCCTAAATTTCCAGACAACACAATTAAATCTCCATTATTAAGTTTACTAGCTAATTTACAAGCAAAATCAATTGTCTCATTTTCTGCATGAGAGATAAATTTAAACATTTTTCCACCTATTTCTACAAAATATATTTTAATTTTATATTAGTATTATCAAAAAGTAAAGAAAAAAACATAAAAATATTAAAAAAATATTGCTTTTAATAAAAGAATAATATAAAATTTAATTAATAACTAAAGAAAGGAATTAAAAAAATGAGATTTTACAAAGATTCAAAGGGAATAACGTTAATTACGCTCATAATAATGATTATAATAATTATTATTTTATCAGTAGTTTCTATATCTGCAATTTTTGGAAAAGGGAATACATTAGAAAATTCAAACAATATAGTAAGTAAATACAACAACAAAGCAAATAATGATATAGATTACATAGATGAACTAGAAAGAGATTTGTATGGAGATGATGAAAAAGGAATACAGGTAAGAATACAGACTTCAAAATCAGAATATGTATATTGGGAAACAATAGCATATAATGTTTCTATAAAAAATGTAACAGATGAAACATTAACTAATATAGTAGTCAAAGATAATTTAGATGTAACATATAGCGGACATACAGTTACAGCAGGAAATCCTATAGCTACAATAGCAAGTTTAGCTCCACGGAGGAGAAGTTAACTATGTTTTTTATTACAATGCAGAGGATGCAGATGGTGAAAGTATAGTTAATATTGTTACCGCAACAGTTGGTAGTATAGAATATAAAGGACAAAAAAGGAACTCAGTTGGTGAACCAAATGGAAATATAAGCATAGCCATTACAAAAACATCTAGTCCAGGCAGTGGACAAGCATATGATTTAGGAGAAATAATAACATACAGAATAGTAGTAACAAATACTGGAAATTTAACGCTTACAAATATTAATGTAATATCTGAATTAGTAAATGGTAATTGGATAATAGGTTCATTGCCACCAGGAGAAAGTAAAGAATATCCTGCATCATATGAAGTGACAGAGGCAGATATATTAGCAGGAGATGTTATGTTATCTGTTTATGCAGAAGGAGATTCGCCAGATCCTGATAATCCAGAGGTATATCAAGAGGCAGATGATATTGCAACAATAGTAGAACCAAATGGACATGTTTCAATATCTGTTATAGAAACATCTAGCCCTACAAATGGAACTTCATATAGTGAGGGTGAAGATATAGAATTTAATGTAATAGTACAAAATGATGGTAATATAACATTAGTTGATATTAGTGTAATATGCGAATTATCAGGAGACCAATGGGTATTTGAATCATTAGCACCAGGAGCAAGCAAAGAATTAGAATCATCATATACTGTTATGCCAAGTGATGTTACTGAGGGTAGTGTTTTATTAACAGTTACTGTTGAAGAAGAGGATTATAATGGTTTAAATATAATAGGAGAAGGAAGTCTTGCGGCAGTAACAGCATCAAATAAAAGACAATTAACAGTTAATTACTATATTACTGGAAATAATACACCAATATCAACAATTACAAGAGTATGCAACATAGGAGAACGATATGATATTACAACACCTCCAATGGAGGGATTTACTTCTAATCCAGATAGAGTTCAAGGAACAATAACTGATAACACCATTTTAGATGTATATTATACACCATGCCTATATACCTTAACTATTCGCTATCTGTACTCAGATGGTACAACAGCAGCACCAACGTATACACAAAACTTACCTTCTGGTGCTACATATAGCGTAACATCACCAACTATAGAGGGATATCATACAGACAGGATGATAGTGTCAGGGCAAATGCCTGCACGAAATGTACAAGGAGGGCCAGTAATATATGTTCCTAATCAAACCATTATAACAATAGATGATTTTGAAACTCCATTAGGATTAGGAGATGAGAATTTAATAAGCGGAGAAACAATTGAATAAATCAAATAATAGTAAAAAGCAATAGATTTCTATTGCTTTTTTACTATATATATAATATAATTCTATAATAATTAAAGTTTGCTATTTGGCAATAGGAGAGATAAAGATGAAAGCTATAGAAATAAGGAATAAATATTTAGATTTTTTTAAAAGTAAAGGACATGCAGTTATACCAAGCTCACCAGTAATACCAGAAAATGATCCATCAGTTTTGTTTACAACAGCTGGTATGCAGCCTTTAGTTCCATATTTGTTAGGAGAAAAACATCCAGCTGGGGATAAAATAACAGATTATCAAAAATGCATTAGAACAGTTGATATTGATGATGTTGGAGATAATAGACATTTAACATTTTTTGAGATGCTTGGAAATTGGTCTTTAGGAGCATATTTTAAAGAAGAAGCTATAGAAATGAGCTTCGAATTTTTAACAGAAGTTTTACATATTCCAGTAGAAAAGCTATCTGTTACAGTTTTCGCAGGAGATGAAGATGCACCAAAAGATACAGTGGCAGAAGCAGCTTGGCTAAAAGTAGGAATACCTAAGGAGAGAATTTATGCTTTTGGAAAAGATGATAATTGGTGGATAGCAGGTGAAGAAGGACCTTGTGGACCAGATACAGAAATGTTTTATGATACAGGAAAACCAGCATGCTCAGAACATTGTAATCCTTCATGTGGATGTGGTAAATATGTTGAAATATGGAATAATGTGTTTATGGAATACTATAAATCTAAAGAAACAGGGTATACAAAATTAAAACAACAAAATGTTGATACTGGTTTAGGGTTAGAAAGAATGACAATGCTTTTACAAGGAAAAGAAACACCATTTGATACAGAACTATTTGTTCCAACAATGGAAAAACTAAAGGAATTAGCAAAAGTTGATGATATAAATAGCAGAAGAATAATATCAGATCATATTAGAAGCAGTATGATGATTATATGTGATGGTGGAATGCCAAGTAATACAGACAGAGGATACATATTAAGAAGATTAATCAGAAGATTAACAAGACATTTAAATAAATTACAAATCTCAATTGAGCAATTTGATAATGTAATTGATATAACTATAGATAATTTAAAAGAAATGTATCCAGAATTAATAGAAAATAGAGAAAAAATTCACAAAGTTATTTTGGAAGAACAAAATAAATTTATGAGAACATTAGAACATGGTGAAAGAGAGTTTGAAAAAGCTGTAAGAAGAGCAAGAGAAAATGGACAAGATAAAATAAGTGGAGACATAGTATTTAAGCTATATGAGACATATGGATTTCCATTAGAAATGACTATAGAACTTGCAAAAGAGCAAGGAATAGAAATAGATACAACAGAATTTGACAAATTATTTAAAGAGCATCAAGAAAAATCTAAAATGGGAAGTGAAAACAAATTTAAAGGAGGACTTGCAGAACAAAATGAAACAACAATAGCTTATCATACAGCAACACATTTACTTCATAAAGCTTTGCAAATAGTATTAGGAGAGCACGCTAAGCAAAAAGGATCTAATATAACTGAAGAAAGATTAAGATTTGATTTTGCACATCCACAAAAAGTAACAAAAGAGGAATTAGATGAAGTTGAAAAAATTGTAAATGAACAAATACAAAAAGATTTGAAAGTTACGTGTGAAGAAATGACATTAGAAGAAGCAAAAGCATCAGGAGCAATAGGACTTTTTGAAAACAAATATGGTGAAAAAGTAAAAGTATATTCAATAGGTGATTTTAGTAAAGAAATATGTGGTGGACCACATGTTGAGCATACTGGAGTACTTGGAACTTTTAAGATTAAAAAAGAAGAAGCAAGTTCTGCAGGTGTTAGAAGAATTAAAGCAGTACTTATTAAAGATTAATTATATATATATGATTAATTGTATATATTTAGGAGGTTGTTTAAATGAATGATTGTATTTTTTGTAAGATAATAAATAAAGAAATTCCATCAGATATTGTTTATGAAGATGAAGAAATAATTGCTTTTAAAGATATTGCACCAAAAGCACCAGTACATATTATTGTAATACCAAAAAAACATATTGGAAAAATCACTGAAATTGAAAAAGAAGATGAAACTGTTATTGGGGAAATATATAGTGCTATAAACAAAATAGCAGAAGAACAGGGAATAGCAGAAAGAGGTTTTAGGGTTATAATAAACTGTGGAGAAGATGGAGGACAAGAAGTAAATCATGTTCATTTTCACTTGTTAGGTGGAACTAAATTAGGCATGAAAATTGTATAAATAACAAAATTAACTAAAAAGCTATGAAATATTTAAAAAATATGGTATAATATATATATAGCAAAAGATGGAGGAGGGGTTAATTATGTTTGATAGTAAATATGGAGATATATTAACCGTAGTATTAGTAGTTGTAATAATTGCAATAATTGGATTATTAGGCTTTTGGGCTTTTGATGTAATTAGTAAGAATAATACAGAAAGCGAACATGCTAAAGCGATTGAGGAATTTAATAATTATATAGCTAATAATACAAATAATGAAAATAAAATTGATCAAAATGTAGTAGAAAATCAAGTTGTTATACCAGATGAAAATATTGTAAAACCAGATGTTGAAGGTGTTATGAAAACAGACACACAAACTGTAACAACCAATGATGGTAAATCAGCAAAGTTGTATGGAGATTTTGTAATGGTAGGATATATTCAAATACCTAGAACTGGTATAAACCTTCCAATTTTAGAAGAAGTTTCAACAGCATCACTTGAAAAATCTGTTGCAATACTATATGGACCAGGTTTAAACAAACCAGGTAATACAGTAATTGTTGGCCACAACTATAGAAATGGATTATTCTTCTCAAAAAATAAGCAAATAATGGTAGGTGACAAAATATATATTACAGACTTAAATGGAAACAAAGTTACATATGTAGTATATAATACTTATGAAACAACACCAGAAGATTCAGAATATATGACAAGAGATACAGGGGGCAACAGAGAAATTTCATTATCAACATGTACAGACGATAGCTCAGGAAGAATTATAACATGGGCAAGAGCAGAGTAAACACATTAAATTATTAAAAAGTATTGACAAATATAGCAAAAATAAGTTAAAATTAATAACGGACTATGTAAATGGTCCGTTATTTGGTGGATGTAGCGCAGTTGGTTAGAGCGCTAGTTTGTGGCACTAGAGGTCGTGGGTTCGAGTCCCATCTTCCACCCCAGTTTTTATTAGTAGTATTAATGGTGAAGATATTACTAATTTAAAGTATTTCACCAACATATTAATATTGGGGTGTAGCCAAGTGGTAAGGCACCAGACTTTGACTCTGGCATTTCGGCGGTTCGAATCCTCCCACCCCAGCCATGAAAAGAACACGTATAAGTATTGAAATACAAATGCTTATACGTGTTTACTTTTTGAAATTCTTGCAATTGCTTTTGTAATAGAGACTTAATATTATGATAATCCGAGCATTATAGTATTAAAAGCAAAACCAAAAAAAGTATTGTCAAAGCAGAGAATAAATGATATACTATGTGTCATGGAGGGGAAAAACATGAAAAAAAGTTTAAATATATTATTAATTATTTTTGTTATGTTATTACTAAGTTTGTCAAATCCAAATGTATATGCAGCGGAAACTCATACGATTACTTTTGTTACAGGTGATGAAAGTATTGTAATGGAACCTTATGAAGTAGAGGATGGAGATACAATAAATGATAAAGGAATTGATTTTTACCCTGCAAGAGAAGGTTATGCATATCCTGAATGGTATACAGATTCTGCTTTTACGAACGAATTTGATTTTGAAACAAAAATTTATAAGGATACAACTTTATATGCAAAATGGCTTGTTTCAATTGAAAGAATAAATATAACAGCCGATAGCTTAACTGTGGGAGAACCAATTCCAAATGCAAAATCCTTATTCTCTAGCACAACAGAACATATTACAATTGGTAATGCTTCTTGGGAAAGCAGTGTTGAAGAAGAAGTAAAAGTTGGTGATATAGTTGATAGTCAAAAAGAGTATTCATTATATATAACTGCTAAAGCAGATGATGGATATACTCTTGATGGTGCTGTAGTATATGCTAATGGAAAAGAAGTTGGTGAATGGATAGCATGGCCTTTATCTATGGGTGGAGCTGAAATTGGAGGATCATTTTTCATTCCAATAGAAGTAAATCCATCACTTGAAATTATAAATGGAACAGAAACATATACAATTGATGAATCAACTGAGGCAGAGTTTGAAATAAATGCAGATTATAGTTTATTTGAACAAGGAGGAAAAGTATATGTAGATGGTAATACTAATCCACTTGATTCATCAAATTATACTTCAAAAGCTGGAAGTACAATAATTACACTAAAAAAAGACTATGTTGATACACTATCTGAAGGAAAGCACACATTAAAAGTTGTATTTAACGATGATAAAGCTGCAACTACTTCATTTACAGTTGCTAAAAATACTTTAAATGAACAAACAAACACAGAAACTAATGCAAATACAGAAACAACTGTAGAGACAAAAAACGATACACCTCAAACCAGTGATAATAATGATAATCAAGCTACGACCACTTCACCTGCTGCTACTGAAAATACTTCAAATGAACAACAAAATATAGAAAATAAAACTAATACAGAAACAACTGTAGAAACAAAAAACGATACACCTAAAAAAGTAACAAATAATCCACAAACTGGTGATAATATAATTCTTTATATTTCAATATTAGCATTAAGCATAATTGGTTTTGTGGGTGCAAAATTACATATTAGAAAGAACATTAAATAAATAAATAAAACAGGATATAAAAATCCTGTTTTTTCATATATAATAATATTTGATAAAAGTAAGGTTAAAAATTAGAGAAAAATGCAATAGAGTATAATTTGTCGTATTTTTTGCAATATTTTCTTGTAATAGGAAAACATTGTGAAAAGATAATAAAATGGTAGCAATGAATAAGCTTAAGCCAAAAAAGACCTATTCTTTAAATCTAAAGAATAGGCCTTTTTATTAATACCGAAAGAAGATGGTTGTATTAAACATGGAAAAGAATAAAAGTGCACCAAATAGGATAATCCCAGGGAAATCCAGAGGAATACCATATTCAATTGGAAAAACAATGAACATAGTAAAAAGTCCTATACTGAAGCAATTTATCAAAGTCCAAATACTGTTTAAAAAAAACTCATCTTTTTTGTACATTAGATCAAACAATAAATACCATAATAGAATAATACTAATTTGAGCAAAAGCATAATAATCTTCACGACTGAAATAGTTATAATAAAAATAAACAATCGATAAAACTGTAAAATACTTATGCGTCATAGTTAACCTCCATGATGTCAAACATATTTAAGTTTAATCCTTAATACTACAAACAATATTATGTAAATATTATATTAAATTTTTAATAAAAAGTCAATTTTATACTCTAACAATCATTTCATCTGGATTTAATTCTATAACTTTTTTGTATTCCATATCTTTAATATCAGAATTTGCATCATCAGACATTCCTTCATATATTATATTATCATTTTCATCAAGTACTTTAATCATATATTTTAAAATGTTTCCAATTTTCATTTTTATCACCACATAAATTCTATAATATCTAGTTAACAAAGTCAATTTATAGCTTGAATTGATTTTAAGCTACAACTGAATGATTAGTCAAACTTTGTGAAAATTTAGTAAAATACTTTAAAAAAAATGTGATTTGTAATATAATATAAAAAAATATTGCAAGGAGGCAATAATGGGAAAAAAGAATAAGAAAAAGAAGGATTTCAAAAATATAATAAAATCTAAAATACCTAATAAGAAAAAAAGCAATATTAATGGAACAAATAATGCAAATCAAGAAACACAAAAAATATGGGTTCCTATTAGGAAAATAGAAGATAACAAAAAAGTAAACACTACAAAAACAAACAATGTGAAATCAAATAGTGTAAAAACAAACAATGTTAAAGGAAACAAATTAAAAGATAAACTAAAAAGTAAATTAAAAGGAAAAAATGCTAAAATAAATAATGAGAATGCAAAAACAAAAAAAGTGAAGGTTCCAAAGAACAAAGAAAAGAGCAAGGGAGAGAAAAAACATAAAAAACTTAAACTAGTATTAAAAATATTCTTAATAGTATTTGTTCTAGGAATACTTGCAGTAGCAGGAATTGTTGCAGGCCTTTTCTTTGGATTATTTGGAGATGATTTTAAAATAACTAAAGAAGATTTAGTTATAGGAGCATCTAATTCAACTGTGCTTGATAAAGATGGGAATATAATAGCAACATTATCTGGCGATGAAAAAAGAGAAATTGTATCACTTGCAGATATGCCAAGCTATTTGCCAGAAGCATTTGTTTCAATAGAAGATGAAAGATTCCGTGAGCATCATGGTATTGATATTATGAGAACAGGATATGCAATTGTGAACTATATATTACATGGAGGAGATTCTTCTTTTGGTGGAAGTACAATTACACAGCAATTGGTTAAAAACATTACTAAAGATAAAGAAAATTCAGGTTTAGAAGGAATTTTACGTAAATTAAAAGAATGGGTTAAAGCATATCAAATCGAGGATATTGTATCAAAAGATCAAATACTTGAGATGTATTTAAATATATTATCAATGGGTGGAGGTTCAAAAAATATTCATGGTGTGCAATTAGGAGCAAAATATTACTTTAATAAAGATGTTAAAGATGTGACACTTGAAGAAGCAGCATTTTTAGCTGGAATAAATAATGCACCAAATAAATATAATCCTTTTAAGGAAGAAAATCATGATTCAATAATGGAAAAAATAAACAAAAGAACAAAAACTGTTCTAGCAAAAATGTTACAATTAGGTAAGATAACTCAAGAAGAACATGATGCAGCAGTAACAAAAGTTGATGAAGGATTACCATTTTCAGAAGGAAAAGTAAGTGAAAGAATATATTCATACCACACAGATGCTGCTTTAACAGAAATTATAAATGAATTAGCAGAAAAGAATGGTTGGGATAAAGAGTTTGCCAGAGTAAAACTTGAAAGTGGTGGATATACAATATATACAACACAAGATTCAGCAATTCAAGCAAGAATGCAAGAAGAATTTGAAAAAGAGAAATATATATATAAATCTAAAGTACATGAAGGTGAACATACTCAAGCTGGAATGGCTGTAATAGACAATTCTACAGGATTTGTTGTGGGTGTTGTAGGTGGATTAGGAGAAAAGACAGAATCAAGAGGATTTAACTATGCAACACAGGGTAAGAAACAAACAGGTTCTGCAATGAAGCCATTATCTGTTATAGCACCTGCAGTAGAAGCTGGAATTATAACAGCTGGAAGTGTTTTCGATGATGTGCCAACAAATTTTAAAGGACAAAAAGCTGGATGGCCAAAGAATTATGATAATACATATAAAGGACTATCTACTGTTAGATATACAATAGAAATATCTCACAATATAGCACCAGTTGCAATCATGTCTAAACTTGGAAGTAATAAAGCTGTTAAGTTCTTAAGAGATATAGGATTTGAATATATAGATATAGAAAGAGACCAAAACTTAGCATTGGCTTTAGGTGGATTAACAAACGGATCAAATGCGCTTCAAATGGCTGCAGGATATGAAATGATTGCAAATGATGGAGAATATATAGAGCCTACATTCTATACAAAGGTAGTTGATTCATCTGGAAATATTATTATAGAGACTACTCAAACAAGAAGAAGAGTAATGTCTGAATCTAATGCATATATTTTAAAGAGTATATTAACACAACCAGTATTAGGACCATCAGGAACTGCAAAATATTGCGCTATTAATGGAATGGATGTATGTGCAAAAACTGGTACAACAAACGGAGATTATGATAGATGGCTATGTGGATTTACTCCATATTATTCAGCTGCTACATGGTATGGATATAAAGAAAATGAAGAAGTAAGATATAGAGGAAGCCCATCAAATCCAGCAGGAGGAATATGGGATGCTATCATGACAGATATACACAAAGATTTAGAAGGAAAAAGATTTACAGTACCAAATAATATAAAAAGAGTAGCTATATGTAGAGATTCTGGAATGCTTGCAGGGGAATTATGTTCTGCAGATCCAAGAGGAAGTAGAGTTTATACAGAAGTTTATGTGGCTGGTACACAACCAACAGAGACATGTACATGTCACACTAAAGCAAAAGTATGTGAGGTAGATGGAGTAGTTAGATTAGCTAACGATAATTGCCCTAATGCAGTTGAAAGAGTGTTCATAACTAGAGTGGATGCTGAGAAAAACGACAATTGGAAAAAAGGTGCAGATGCAAAATATATGCTACCAACTGAAACTTGTACATTACATGTTAAACCTGCAGAACCAGAAAAAACAGATAAAGAGAATACAGTTAATACAGTATCAAATACTATAAAGAATGAAGTAAGTAATAAAGTATCTAATACAACAAATAGTATAGATAAAAAAGATAATACAGTAACAAACAAAGTAACAAACACCGTTGATGAGAAAGATACACCACAAAACAATATAAGC
>JAEEGL015625901.1_pt1 | contig 17351 bp, 17 predicted proteins | sample 9134231 | NCBI WGS metagenome assembly JAEEGL01 (sample SAMN16246548, study PRJNA631951) | gut metagenome | biome: gut microbiome; feature: rumen; material: fiber-attached | host: Bos | place: Iran: Karaj | collected 2018-10
GCTATAATATAATTGTCTAGGATAGGCGGGAACCTATTTTGAAAAAAACCACTAAATTATGATAATTAGGGAATCTGATTCACTGATGGTGTAGAAAGCTTACATGATAAGAATCCTGAAGTTAGTGATGTGATGCCCACCTGGGAGACCAGGTTTTTTATCATTAGGAACCGATATCTTGGATTTTTTTTATGCCTTGAAGTATTTCCCTTGATAGGAATCTCTTCTCCTTAATTCCTTATCAATTTCGTTTAAAACTGTGAATTTTTTGATTAGCCAAGTTGGTTCTATTACATCTTCTTTAATTGGATCCCCAGTTATTCTATTTATAACTATATCCGGATTTAATATTTCAAGTTCATCACAAGTGATATCTACATATTCTTCTTTGGTTAAAACATGAAATGGCTTAGTTTTATATAACTCTGCTAATTTCGTGTTTTTAAGGATGTGAAGCATGTGTATTTTAACACCTTGAATATCAAGTTTGTTTAGGTATTTAACTGTTTCAAGCATCATCTCTTTTGTTTCATAAGGAAGTCCATTTATGATGTGAACAACAACATTGATGTTTCTTTTTCTTAGCTTCATTACCATTTTTTCAAATTCATCTAAACTATGACATCTATTGATTAAAATAGATGTTTTTTCATGGATTGTTTGAAGACCTAGTTCTACAGTTAGATATGTTTTTCTACTCAACTTTTCTAAATAATCTAAACATTCATCACTTATACAGTCACATCTTGTTGCAATATTAATTCCAACAACATTAGGTATTTTTAAAACTTCTTCATATTTTTCCTTTAAAACATTTAGAGGAGCATATGTATTGGAATTGGCTTGGAAATATGCAATATATTTGCTATTTGGCCATTTCTTGTCCATGATTTCTTTTATTTCGTAAAACTGCTCAGTTAAACTTTTATTTTTAATACTATTGCCGGATCCATTGGAACAATAAATACAACCGCCAAATCCTTTAGTTCCATCAATATTAGGGCATGTAAAACCAGCATTCAAACTGATTTTCGCTATTTTCGATTTGAATTTTTCAAAATAAAAATTATCTAAAGTGTTATATCTTTTGTTATTTCTATATATCATATTTTTTCTCCTCTAAATATAATATCACATATTTACAACAATTTATATATGTGTTAGAATAGTGGGCAAAAGAAGGAGAAACAAGATGGATAGAATAAGACAATTGATTGAAAGAGGCTCGGAGTGTATTTATGATGGGACAGTAACTGATAAGGAAGAAGCAATTAAACTATTATGCATCAGTCCAAAAAACTGGAGTTTATTGTCACCAGAATTGCAGAGCGATTCAGAAGTAATGCTATATTATCAACCAACAGGTCATGCATTTGCTGGATATACACAAGCGCAACCATGTGAGGAATCAAGTTGGAATGATGTGAGGAAAATAAAAACAGTTGTAATACTTCATGAACCTGAGTTTTCATTTGTGAGTGTTGTGGATTTAAAGAAACTTGGATTAGTTTCATATTCAAATCCAAATAGGTATTTTATTCCAAAAGCATTTGCATCTAATCTTCCAGAAGATTTTGATTTTGAAGCATATTTAGAAGTACGTGATAGATTACGAAGACATCTATTGGATGAGAACATAGCTCGATTATTCATACCTCAATTTAGCGATATGGTTACCTGTGGAACATATGATAGACCTCTTGATTGGACAAAAATTATTGTATACAATAGAGCAGTATTACCAAAGATTGTAAGAGAAGCAATGAAAGAAAAAGGAGAGCGAAAACGCTTTACTAATAATGATAAAAATGGCCATAACTAATGGTCTTTTTTTTATAAAACTTTAAAAAGTGTTAAATTTGTTATATAATTTTTTTAGGAGGTATTTAAAATGAAGAAAAATAGCGTACTAAAAGTACTAATTATAACATTCTTGCTCTATGTTGTAGCATCTTGGTTTATAAATGGTGGTATTTTTTACCAAGGTAATTACTATCCGGCAGATGCAAAGAATGTTCTTGGGATAGGGGATATATTCTCACTTCCATATCAAGCGTTCTATCTATTCGCTGAATATGGTGCCATATTCTTAATCATTGGTGGATTTTATGGCATTTTAAACGCAACTGGAGCATTACACAATATTGTTAAAAGGTTTGCTAAAATATTGAAAAACAAAAAAGCCGCAATAATTGTAGTTAGTTTCTTAATTATGGCTTTTGAAAGTTTAATTGGAAGTAGCATATTAACATTTATTTTTGTTCCATTTTTTGCACTTGTTCTAAATGAATTTGATTTTAGAAAAAGCGATATCATGTTTGCAACAATTGGATCCCTTTTGCTCGGTTCTTTTGCATCAACTCTAGGGTTTAATCAATTCTTGAATTCTCTTGCAGGAACGGGAAGAAAGAGTTTACTTCTCGCACATGGAATCCTATTTGTTGTAACATTCATCGCCTTAGTAGTTACTTTACTACTTAAGATTAGAAAGAATAAGGAAGAAGAAAAAATCGAATTTAACTATGTTGAAGGAGATAAAAAAGGAATATTACTAATGATTATTCTAGTAATTGCAACCTTAGTTGGTGTAATTGGTGTTTACAACTTTAAAGACTATCTTGGAATAAGTGTATTTAGTAACTTTTATAACAGCATAGCAAAGATCAATGTCTTCAATGGTATGTCTGCTCTTGGAGCTTGGAGCACAAAAGATATAGCGGCATTACTTTTAATTGTCACTTTGATTATTTCTATTCTATATCGAATTAAGTTTAAAGATGTAGTAACTAGCTTTGGAAATGGAGCTAAGAGAATGTTTAAAGTGAGCATTTTTGCGACATTGACAAGCATGGTATTTATGTATTACTACAATAGCGAAACTGGTTATAATGCGATTGATCCAATTATCAATTTCATCTATAGTTCATCAGGTAATTACTTAGGTGTTAAAACTGCTTTAGCAACACCAATATATATGATTTTATTAAATAATCCACTATTCTTAGCAAGCAATGTAACATCAATTATAACCGCATTAACAGAAGTAAAATCAACAGTTATATCAAGTCTATTTGCATTTCAACTTTCAAATGGAATATCATCTTTGATTATTCCAACAAGTTATATATTAATTGCTGGACTTACATTATTTAAAATCTCATATTTTAAATGGTTAAAATATATATGGAAGTTACTACTTGTGTTAGTTTTAATAAGTGGAATAATAATTCTAATATAAAAAAGAGACTTATTTATAGTCTCTTTTTTTTGCTGTGCTTAAAGCATAATCTAAGATATGTACAATTCTTTCATCTTTTGTTTTTGCTCTAATACTTTCTAATTCTTTGGCGCTTTTTTTGACCAAATTTTTGCCATCAATGTTGTATCCTAGAGATAAAATAGGGTATTCACTTAAAGCACTATTTGGAATACTCATGCCATCAAAGATGTCATCTATTTCTACTTGTTTACCTTCAATAGTACGATGTGTATTAACAGAAAGTAGAAACAAGTTTTGTAAACTTTTTTCTAGTTCTCCTTTATAAATTCCTAGAGTTAGTAGATCGTTTTTTAGTATGTAACATGCCCAGTATTCTGCATTTGCTTCCATAGGAAGTTTATCATAATTTTCATTGTAGTATCCTTTAATCTTATCATCAATTATGGCATCCATGGCGATTAAATAACCAGTTAAACAATATCTGCCAGGATTTCTATAATAGTTTTCTTGAACGACATGTTGAAGTTCGTGATAGATTGCGACAATACTATTGTGTAGAGGTTTACTTTTGTTTGCTAAAATCCATTCTTTATTAATTCTAATATAGTATGAATCATTACACCTAGAACAAAGTCCATGTGTTATTTTTGTTTTGTCTTTTGTTCTAGAAGCTTTTGTAATTTCTTTATTTGTTACAAATTCAATCTTTGGAACACGGTTGTTTAGATCTCTAAAGTTTGAAAACTCTAAAACTCGGCTTATGTAAAACTCTATAAATTTAATATAAGATTCATCACTTAAACTATTAGTCCCTTCTGTGTAGAAGCGGAGTGCAAGATCAGAAAACAAGGTATCAATGTCAGCAATATAATCGGCATTTTTTTTAGTTAAAAGATCGATTACTTCGTTATATTCTTTACCTTCATATTTCTCCTTTAGATATCTCCTGTAATAAGCTTTATTCTCATTAATAACTCTATTAATAAAAGGAATATTTAAGTCTTTAATATTTAGAAGTTCTATAAATATTTTAAAACTAATACCATTTTTAAGTAAGAGACTTTCAAGTTCTTGAACTAATTTTTGCGTTTTATCATATTCACGTTTACTACCACAAAATGAGCAAATGCCATTTTCAACTTCAGCACCGCAACTAGAACATTTCATCAGCCCTTGCAGATTTTTAATTACCTGCAGAATATTTTTTTCCATAGTATTACCTCAAGTTCATTATAGCATTTATTAAGTGGTTTTGTATATAAAAAGAACCTATACTGGTTCTTTATCTTTTTTGTATGTGCTTAAAATATAATCAAGAACTTCTCTTATTTTTGGTTCCTTTGTGCTTTCTCTTAAACTTTCAATTTCTTGTTTTGATCTCCTAACTAGATATGGACCTGGTGCACTATATTCTAAGGATAGAATAGGGTAGTATTCAAGTGCATCACTTTGGATTGGTAATGATTCAAATAAATCATGCAAATTGACTTGCACACCTCGATGAGTTCTATCTGTAGCTAGGCGGAAAGAATCGATTGTTTTTAAAGTTTCATCGTATTGGCCTTCATAAAGTTTAAGCATTTCTAAATCTTTTATAACTGAATGAAGCGAAGAATAATATGCGTCAACTTCAAATGAACTATGGACATAGTTTTCCTTTTGATAGCCTGGAAGAATTTGTGACAAGACATAGTCTTTAGCCATCAGTAGTCCCATTACACAATATCTATCGGGGTTTTTAAAGTAATTACCCTGAATAGCGTGTTGAAATTCGTGATAAATGGTTTCCATATTTTCTTTTAAAGGTTGACCTTTTTTCTCTATAAATATTTCTCTATCAAATATAACTTTAGGGCGACCATTGCCGCTTACTATACAAATGCCTTCTTCTTTTTCAACTACTTTGTGACCAGCATTTATTTTTTGCATCTCTTCGCTCGATACAAAATCTAATTTTGGTAATCGCCCTTTTGAATCACGCATATTAGAGGTCATCAAAATTCTTTCAATGTACATGCTTAAAAATTTGAGATAAGCATTATCACTTACATTACTTGCACCATGCAAAAAGAATGATCTCGCTATTCCAAGAAAGAATTTATTGGAATCAAAAAGGAAATTTATATTTGGTTTATCAATGGCATATATTATATCTTCAAAATTATCATCTAAAAATTTAGCTATGACATAATCTCTAAATTTTGGTCTGTATTCAGGGATTATCCTATTAACAAATGGGTCATCTAAATCTTTTAGACCTAGTAGCGCAACATAAATTTTAAATGTTATCTCTTGTTCACCTATAATTTGCTCTAGACTTGGAGTCTTTGGGCTTTCCACCTTACAAAAGGTACATTTTCCATCTTTTATTTCGCCGCCACAAAGAGCACAATATTTTGCTTTAGTAAATTTTTCTATTGCAATGATTATCTGTTCTTCCATAGTATTACCTCTATTTCATTATAGCATTATTAGATGAAATATGCTACAATTTAAATAGGGTGGAATATATGATAGAAATAATTGAAAAGAAGAAGAATAAAGGAATACTCACATATGAAGAAATAGATAGAGCGATTACCGGTTATGTCAAAGGAGCAATCCCTGATTATCAAATGAGTGCTCTTTTAATGGCGATATGCATTAATGGTATGAGCGATGAAGAAATATTTAATCTAACTGATGTTATGATTAAAAGTGGCGATACACTTGATTTAAGTGATATCAAAGGTGTTAAAATTGATAAGCATTCAAGCGGTGGAGTTGGAGATAAGACAACTATAGTTTTGGGCCCGGTTATTGCTTCAGTTGGACTTGTGGTTCCTAAGATGAGCGGTAGAGGACTTGGACATACAGGAGGAACTATTGATAAGCTTGAGTCAATTCCGGGATTTGATACAAAGATTTCTCTAAAAGATTTTAAAAAAGAGTTAAAAGAAATCGGTTTTGCACTTGCAGGGCAGAGCGCTAATTTAGTGCCAGCGGATAAAAAGATCTACGCCTTAAGAGATGTAACAGGGACGGTTTCTAGTATTCCATTAATCGCATCTAGTATAATGTCTAAAAAAATAGCATCTGGTGCAGATAAAATTTTAATCGATTTAAAAGTTGGAAATGGCGCTTTAATTGATAATATTAGTGATGCTAAGAAACTCGCCAGTTTGATGGTTAAAATTGGTAAAAAATATGGCCGTGAAACAGTTTGTGTTTTGACCAATATGAATGAACCATTAGGTAATAATATCGGCAATGCTTTAGAAGTAGAAGAAGCAGTTGAAGTTTTAAAAGGAAATGTTAAAAATGACTTATATGATTTAGTAGTAACACTTGCATCATATATGATTAAAATGGGTAAAGGTATAAGTTTAAAAGAAGCAGAAAAAGAAGCAGTTGAAGTAATTCAAAATGGCAGTGCTTATAAAAAATTCCTTGAATTTGTGAAATATCAAAAAGGAAATCTTGATAAACTAGAACTTGCTCCTAAAATATTCTCTGTTAAAAGTGTTAAAACCGGATATATAAATGGAATTGATACTAAAAAACTTGGAGAAATTGTTAAAGCTATCGGTGGTGGAAGAGAAAAATTGGATGACACTATTGATTATGGCGTTGGAATAGTTTTATCAAAAAAACTCGGTGATTATGTAGAAAAGGATGAAGAAATTTTAAAGATTTATTTGAACAAAAAAGATATGGAAATTAGAAAAATCTTATCTTGTTTCTTAATTGAGGATACTAAAAAATCTAAAGAAAAACTCGTATACGATGTCATAATGTAAAGTTGTGTCAAAAAACTTTACAAACAAAAAAAATAATTATATGCTTATAATAGAGAGGTGATTATATGATATATCCTTCTATAGATAAGTTATTAAATCAAGTTGGATCAAAATACTTACTAGTTAATGTGGTAGCAAAAAGATCTAAAGAAATGACAGAGAGAAATCATTATCAAATGAATGATGATGAATATGTTTCAAAGAAAAACATCGGAAGAGCATTAGAAGAAATATCAAAAGACTTAATACATATAAAATAGTATTAAGTTTTTTTATAAAAATCTTGCAAACAAATGTTTCTATTTGATATAATTTAAATGGTGATTAAATGAAAATCGAGAAGTTAAAGAAACTTAAAAACAATAAGTATAAAATACTATTAGATAACGGAGATTCAATTGTCACATATGATGAAGTAATAATAAATAATATGCTCTTTGATGGTAAAAGTCTAGATACAAAGTTATTAAGCGAGATATCAATTAATAATGACTACTATGATGTCTATTATAAAGTTGTTAAGATGATTTCAACTAGATTTAGATCAGAGCATGAAATAATAGATTATCTAAATAAGAACGAAGTATCTAAGAATGTTCAAAATAAAGTTTTAACTAATCTTAAAAACAATGGGTTAATAAACGATTCTAATTTTGCTAAGTATTATGCCAATGACGCCATTCATCTAAAGAAAAATGGACCAGTTAAAATTGAAGATGATTTAAGAAAACTTGGGATCAAAGATTCTATTATTTCTGAAGTTATCAAGAATCTTGATTATGAAGTAATACATGATAATTTAATCTCTATTGTCGATAAGAAAAATAGATTAAATAAATCAAATTCTCTTTATATGTTAAAAAACAAATTAACTCAGGAACTATTAAAACTTGGGTATAGATCTGATGATATAAAAAATGCGCTTAATAAACTTAAAACTGATGATAGTATTTATAAGAGAGAATATGAGAGATTAATGAAGAAATACTCTAAGAAATATTCTGGTAATGAGCTCAAATATAAAGTCAAGCAAGCCCTTTATCAGAAAGGTTTTAGCTATCAAGATGAGTAAAATTGATAATTTTTCCTTTGTTTTATAAAAAAATGTTGTCAAATAAGGGGAGTAGTGCTATAATTTAACTAGCCAGGAAGGAGGGATTTTAATGACAAAAGTAGTTGTTCGTAATGGAAATGTTGAAAGTGCACTTCGTACATTTAAACAAAAAAACATTAAAGATGGCCTCCTTAAAGAAGTTAAGAAAAGAGAATCTTACATGAAACCAGGCGAAAAAAGACGAAATGCTAAGAAAGAAGCTATTAAAAACAGTCGTCGTAAAGAACGTTCAAATAGAGCTTAAAAGAGCTCTTTAATTTTAGGTGATAATATGAAAGAAAGATTAACAAATGATTTAAAACAAGCTATGAAAAATCAAGATAAAACGAGATTAAACGTTATCAGAATGGTAAAAGCTAGCATTCAAATGGATGAAATAGCGAAACATAAAGAACTTGATGATGCCGAAATCGTTTCAATACTTGGTAAGCAAATTAAAACTCGTAAAGAAGCAAACTTGGAGTTTGAAAAAGCAGGACGTAGCGATTTAGTTGAAAAAAACAATTTAGAAATTGATATCCTAAACGAATATATGCCAGAAATGATGAGTGAAGAAGAAATAGAAAAACTTGTTAAAGAAGTATTTGCTAAAGTTAATCCAACCGGACCAGCAAGTATTGGTCTAGTTATGAGAGAAATTGCTCCACTTGTTAAAGGTAAAGCAGATATGAGTTTAGTTAATAGCATTATTAAAAAGAACTTAGAAAATTTATAAAATGTTGAAGAAGAAGAGTAAAATAAAAGTTGCTTTATAGAAAGTTAATGGTTGATGGAAATTAACAAGCAAATTTATTTGAAGAAACTTCGGAGTTTTAAGTAATCGGCTTTAACGATTTTGAGGTAGTAGCAATACTACAAATTAAGGTGGTACCACGAACAAATTCGTCCTTATACAGGGGCGTTTTTTATTTTGGAAAGGAGTTTTATTATGACAAGAAAGGAATATAGTGAATTTTTAGTACCTGATGTTTTACACGATTATAGTTATTATGAAAATTTATACCCTGAAAGAAATTTAAAAGAAGGAGCTATGGTAACTCGTTTTGCACCATCACCAACTGGTTTTGTTCATATGGGAAGTTTATATGCTTCATTCATAGATTTAGTGATGGCAAAACAAACAAACGGGGTTGCTATGCTTAGAATTGAAGACACTGATCAAAAAAGAGAAGTTGAAAATGGAATTGACGGAATTATAAATGATTTTAAAAACCTCGGCATTAATTTCGACGAAGGTCCATCATTTGGTGGAATTTATGGTCCTTATGTTCAAAGTGAAAGAGGAGATATTTACAAAGCTTATGTTCGAAAACTAATTGAAGAAGATAAAGCATATCCATGCTTTTGTACTCCAGAAGAATTAGAAGAGACGAGAAATATCCAAGACTTAGAAAAAGCAAGAATCGGTTACTATGGAACATGGGCTAAATGTCGCAGTTTAACTATGGATGAAGTTTTAGAAAAAATCAAAAATGGTGAGAAATACATTATTCGTTTTAAATCACCAGGTAATTTCAATAACAAAGTAGTTTTACACGACTTAATTAAAGGTAATATTGAAATGCCAGAAAACGATATGGATATCGTCATCTTAAAATCAGATGGACTTCCAACATATCACTTTGCTCATGCTGTTGATGATCGTTTGATGCATACAACACATGTTATAAGAGGGGATGAATGGGTTTCTTCTTGGAATATTCATGAACAGTTGTTTAAAGCATTAGGATTTAAACTTCCTGAATATGCTCATATAGCACCAATTTCTGTTAAAGAAGGAAATGTTATAAGAAAACTATCTAAGCGAAAAGATCCTGAAGCAGCAGTAAGTTATTATTATGAACTTGGAATTCCAACTCAAGTTATAAGACTTTACCTTGCTACAATAAACAATTCCACATTTGAGGCTTGGTATTTACAAAACCCAGGTAAAACAATAGAGGACTTTACATTCGAATTCGACAAATGTCCAATTGGGAATTCTTTATTTGATGTTCAAAAATTGATAAGTATTTCAAGGGTATATTTTAGTTCTTTAAAAGCAACTGAAGTATATGAAGGAGCTTTAAAATATAACGAAGAATTTGATAAAGAATTTTATGAGTTACTAGTTAAATACAAAGATTATATGATTGATGTACTAAATATTGAAAGAGAAATACCGCGTCCAAGAAGAGATATTTCATCATATCAAGACGTTAAAAAATACACTTGGTATATGTTTGATGAAATCTATTTTAAAGAAGCAAACTTTAACTTGGAAAAAGAATATAACGTTGAAATGTTAGAAGATTATATCGATAATTATTTTGACGAATCTGATTCTAAGGAAGATTGGTTTAATAAAATCAAGATGCTTGCACCAAAATATGGATATGCTAGTGAAACTAAGGAATATAAAGCAAACCCTGAGAATTATAAGGGTTCAATCGGAGATGTGTGTGAAGCTATTCGCGTAAGTGCAACAAGTCTTACAATGACACCGGATTTATATGAAATTTTAAAATTACTTGGGAAAGAAAGAATTAAAAAACGAATTGAATTTTTTAAAGAAAGTAAATAATACTTTCTTTTTTTTTAACTTCATGCTATTATATTTATGTATTTAATGACCCGTTGGTGAAGGGGCTTAACACGCCACCCTCTCAAGGTGGTATACATGGGTTCGAAACCCATACGGGTTACCAGTTGTATTTAAAATCCTCATATTGAGGATTTTTTTGTTGAAAAACAGTTTATTATTTGTTATTATAGTACCCAAAAGGAGATTAACTATGTGGAAGGAATTTATAGATAATATTAATGAAATAGCTGTTTATTTTGGAATTAGAGCTTCCGTTAATGGTGAAATAGTAAGAATTCAAGATGCAAGAGGTAAATATACAGATTACAAAGTAGCAGGAGATCTTCCAACTTTTGAAGTTCCATTAATATTTTTAGATAGCGAAGGAAATAAAGTTGGTATATATGAGCAATATAATAAAGCTTGTTTTTCAAAACAAAATGGGGGAAACAGTTTTAATGTGAGTTTAGATCAAAATAAAGATGGTTATGTAATTAATGCTAGAGATATTTATAGTGATTATCATGGAATTGGTATTAGTATTAAAAAAGAATTAAGAAATTTTGTAATAGCTGCTGGAGATAAGGAAGATAGGTATTTTAGAATTGAAGTTATATTAGATCCTACTTCAACTAATGATTATTTAAGAATACCGACAGTTTCTGTTGAAACAAGAAGTAGTAAAAGAGAAAAAATGAGAGAATTCGGAGTAGATCATATAGTTTATATGTCTCCATGTCTTGAAGATGAAGATGATGAATTAACTTATGATGAAAGCAAAAATTGTGTTGAACAGACACTTGGAAATAAAGAAATCAATGCAACAATTTGGAATATTCTAGGAGAAATTGAGAGAATAGCTCCTGGAAGTTTAGAATTCTTAAGAAAAGCGACAAATATTGATGCCAAAATTGGACCAGTATGTGAAAATGGATACATGGATTTCCTAGTACGTCAACTCGAATTTGGAAGAATGGATTTTTCAAGTGGAAATCAAATTCAACAATAAATCCTCAATATGAGGTTTTTTTTGTTGAAAAATAACAATTATTGTGTTAGTATAGTGGGTACTTAGAAATTTAATGGGGGTTGAAGTAGATATGGCAACAGATATAAATTTAGATTTCAGAAGAGAAAAGTGCAAATATATGGCGGATAGATTTAATTTGTTTACTGAATTAACGGGAATAAAAGCTTTTAGAAATTTTGACATTATTCGCTTTAAAGATGCAAGAGGAGATATATTGAGCGAGCGTCAAATAGTTAGATGTCTTCCTAATGACACTAGATCAGTAAAATTTGCTGACAAGACAAAAACTCGCTTTGCTATTTACGAAATGGAAACAGAACACAATATATGGATGCGCGGACCTATAAATCGTAAAATAAAATATGATGCTGTAAAAGGAAGATTAACTTTTGTTGCAGCTATAAATAAACGAATAGGAATTAGTTTTGAATACCACTTTTTTGATAACACTTTTTCACTATTTTGTAATAATGGTCAAACTTTAAAAATCGATTTTAATGGAAAACCAGGGGAAAGTACAGGCAATAACAACTGCCTTTCTGTTAAAGTAACTGATAGTAGTGGTGAAAGTAGAGGATTTGCTATTGGAGAATCTGCAGTTTGCTTTAAAGAATTAGGTGGCAAAGTTAGTTCTAAACCTTTATCTGGCGATTTAACCAATGAAGGACGTAAGAGACTTGCGGAGGCATGTTTATTACATCCGGTTATTAATGGTTTATTTTGGGATATATTAAGTGAACTTGATACACTTTTCCCAGGTGTTTTAAACTTCCTAAAGAAACGCACAAAAATTGAGGCGTGTTTTGGTAGAACAGGTGAACAGAATTTTACCGCTGAAGAATTAATAGAGCAATCAAAAATAGGCGATTTCAAAATTAAAAAAGGATATCAAAGGGTAAGAAAAGGTGTGAGATAAAATGGTAAGAAGAGAATCATGCGAAATGTTTGTTTCAGTCTTCAACAAAGTTTCGGGAGTTTTCGGATTTAAGGCGTCTCTAAATGGAACAAATATTGAAGTTAGAGACGATAAGGGGTTATTAACTAGTTACGATGCTAGAAAATATATTCCAATTGAAGTATATCCTTTGTTTTTTGATGATAGAGCAGGAAATAAAATACAATCATCTTACAATCAAATGGGACTTTACCTTAGAAAAACAGATGGTTTTAAAAGTTATACCATTAATTATAACAATAATTTACAAAGTTTTGCATTTTCATATAATGACACTTCCTGTTTGAATCGAAATAGAAAAATTGAATATTCAGATGTATTAGGAGAACTACATATAAGATTTGGTAATACTTGGGATTCAAAATTACCACAGGCAATGCAAATCAGTGTGAAAAACGATCCTGAATCTAGAGTGTTTGTCTTAACAAGAGACGGATTTGACGAAGATGAAAAAGGATTTATTATTGGAGAAACTGCTTCAACAATTAGAGGCCGTGATCAGAAAAATCATTTAGATATTAATAATGTTATTAGTAGATTACGCGAAAAAGATTCTGAAGAAGCCGCTAAAGATGCCATCTCAAATCCAGTAGTCAATAAATTAATTTGGGACGCATTAAACGAAATGGATTCACTTTTTCCAGGAGTTTTAGATTTCTTGAAAGCGAATACAGAGATTGAAAGAACACTTAGAGTAGAGAACAAACCAAATAGTATTGCTAAGTTTATAATAGATCAATCAGAAATCGGTTCATTTGAATTAACTAAAGGAACTGAAAAAGTAAGAGAGGGTGAATAAAATATGAATGGAAATAATAAGTGTGGGGTAGCGCTATTGGATTGCTGCCAATATGTTGTTTCAAGGATTAATTGTTTAGGTGAATTATTCGGCTATAAGGCTTCTCTTGGAGAAGATTTTAATGTCAATATTAAAAATGCCAATGGTGATTTATTAATGAGCTATTCATTAAAAGACTCAATTCCAAAGCAAAAATACGCAATGGAATTTAAGGATACTGATGGTGGAGAGGTAAAATTTAATATAGATGGGATAGAAAAAACCATTGATGGTAAAACTTTCATCTTCACTCAGCCATCTTTAGGAAAAATGACATTAAAATATATCGATCCTACTTCACAATATGGAGTTATGGAAATTACATATAGTGAACTAGAATGGGGTTTACATATACAATTTGGTAATGATACCACTCAAAAAGAACTTGAATTTGTTTTGAAAGATGAAAAGTTTAAAGCTGTATCAAGAACGGATTCTAAGAGTAAAAAATCAGGTTTTTCAATAAGTATGCGTGGTGCAGAAGTGTTTAAAGGCGATGAGGTTGAAGAATATATTCGTAATCTTAATTATGAAGAGATGAAAGAACTAGTTAAAAGTACTGCTGCCAATCCAACTATTAATGACTTAATTCTAAACTCAATAATTGAAATGAATTCAGTATTTCCAGGAGTTCTAGATCTTCTTAACCAAAAAGATAGTGTTATAAGAATATTAACTGGATTGTATGATAGAAAGCCATTTGTAGATTTACTTGCTGATTTGACTTTAGGTAATATTCGCGAAGTGCGAAAAAAATATAAAGAAAGAAAATCAGAGTGTGAAATCTTTGCATCCAGAATTAATCGCTTTAGTAAATTATTGGGTTTTAAAGCAAACGTCTTTGAGAAACCAGGATTTGTAGTCGGAATTAATATTCGCGATAGCAAGGGAGAAGAATTAGCAAGCCGCGTTGTTACTGAGGAAGTCCCTGGAGAAAATAGTGAGTTATTCTTTAAAGGTGAAGATGATAGTAGAACCAGAATATTTGAAGTTCCAGCTGCTATTCACATAGAAAAAATGAAGGTTTATGGATCGAAAGATCATAAAACTGATAGTTATAAACTTACTACTTTTGTGCATAATTCTTGCACTGATGAAACGATGTTCAGCTATGTTGATTTTGGTAGTGAAGATTATGTTAAAAAGACTGTTGAAATAGGAAATTCAGTTATTATTACAACAGAGAGAGGCGAAGACTCAAACAACTTAGACTATAAACTAAAAGTTGCTTTTACAGACAATATAGTTAGAGTTACAGCAAAGCAAGATGCTGATAGTAGTGAGGTAGAACTAGGTTTTGGTTATGATACCAAAGTTTGCAAAGATGGGGAACAAATATATACTTGTGGTTTAGGAAATTATGGGGCAAGAATTATTGCTAAAAATGCACTTTTACACCCAGCAATCAATCATTTAATTTGGGACGCATTAAAAGATGTTGATTCATCAATACCAGGGCTTTTAGATTCCTTAACAACAAATGCAGGAATTGAAAGAGAACTTAGTGGAGATTATGAATCTTATCCACTTATCGAAGAAGTGGTAGCAAGATCTGGAATTACTTCTTTCGAAGCTTCAAAGGGAATCTCAATCCAACCAAGAAGAGGTGAAAAAGACTAGATAAATCTAGTTTTTTTTATGATATAATATAAGTACTTAAAGAGGTTTTTTATGGAAAGATATAAAGAAATAGAAAGAACAATTATTAAAAAATATCGCCGTGATATATGGAGTAAATTTGTAAAAGCTGTTAATGAATATAAATTAGTAGAAGAAAACGATAAAATCATGGTTTGTATAAGTGGTGGGAAAGACTCTTTTTTACTTGCAAAGTGCATGGAAGAATTAAAAAAACATAGCAAGATAAAATTTGATTTAGAATATGTTTCCATGAACCCGGGTTATAGAAAAGAAAACATGAATTTGATCAAAAAAAATGCCGAGATTTTAAATATACCATTACAGGTTTTTGAAAGCGATATTTTTGATGTTGTAAATAAAATAAGTCATGATAAACCTTGCTACATGTGTGCAAAAATGAGAAGAGGTTATCTATATAACAAGGCAAAGGAACTAGGTTGCAATAAAATAGCTTTAGGTCACCACTTTAATGATGTAATTGAAACGACACTTTTATCACTATTTTATGGGGCAGAAATTAAAACAATGATGCCGAAATTGCACTCTGAAAATTTTGAAGGTTTGGAACTTATAAGACCACTTTATTTGGTCAGGGAATCAAGTATTGTTGCATGGGCTAAACATAATGAACTCAAATTTTTAAACTGTGCTTGCTCATTTACAAAAAGGCTTGAAGAAGATGAATCTTTAAGTAAAAGAAGAGAAATGAAAAAATTAATTGAAGAGATGCTTAAAAATAATAAAGATGCTGATTACAATATTTATAAAGCTTTAGATAATGTCAATCTAAACTGCGTTTTGGGATATAAAAAGGATACAAATTATAGAAGTTTTCTAGACGATTATAGAAAGTAGGGAATTACATGTTTTATGTGTTTGTTGGAATTGTTTTTCTAATATATATAATGCTTCTTATATATATTGTGGGAAAATTTAAAAGAGCTAATATTTTAACTAAAGTAAAAGATTTTAATAAACAAGTTTACTATTTAGTTGTCTTTATGTTTATTTTGTTGTTACTTTTATTTACGGTTATCGATCCAATTAACACATTTACAGTTTATTTCCACTTTTTTATATTTTCATTAATCGTCGACTTAGTATTTCTGCTATTTAGAAAAAGTTTAAAATTTAATATTCCTATAATTATTGCAATTTTGATTACCGCTATTTATTTTGGTATCGGTGCATATAACGCATATCATGTTAAAAAAACTACTTATAATTTAGAAACTACAAAAGAAATAAACGACTTTAAAATCGCCTTAATAAGTGATGTTCATCTTGGAACAACATTTGATGGTGCAGGGTTTCAAAAGCATGTAAAAGATATTGTAAATAACAAACCTGATTTACTTGTTATCACTGGAGATTTTGTCGATGATGACACTAAAAAAGAAGATATGATCTTGGCGTGTTCAAGTTTTAAGGATTTAAATTTAAAATATGGAATTTACTTTGTTTTTGGTAATCATGATAAAGGATTCTCAAATTATAGAGATTTTAATGAAGAAGATTTAAGAAAAGAACTAACAAAAAATGGAGTTATCATCTTAGAAGATTTAAGTGTTAGTTTAGGTGATAATATTACATTAATTGGAAGACAGGATAAACAGATTTCCAATCGAAAAAGTATTAAGGAACTAGTTCAAGATATCGATAGCAATAACTATACCATCGTTTTAGATCATGAACCTAATGACTATGAAGAAGAAGCAAATGCTGGGGTTGATCTAGTTTTATCTGGTCATACACATGGAGGTCAGATGATACCTATCGGACTTGCTATTAAATCGTCTGATTCAATTGATAATATCTATGGATTAGTTAAAAAAAATGACACTAATTTTATTGTCACATCTGGTATTTCTGATTGGGTTTTAAAGTTTAAAACTGGAACATTTTCAGAATATGTAATCATCAATGTAAAAAAAGTATCAGATTAAATCTGGTACTTTTATTATGAAACAAATGCAAAAAATATGCATCTGTGATATAATAATTATTGAAAGTGGAGGATATATATGGAATACAAAGAAGAAATAGAAAAAATGTGTAAAGTAAAAAACGATGCTAAAAACGGACCATCTCCAATTCCTGAAGAAGGTAAATGGGTATATGCTAAAGAACTAAAAGACTTTTCAGGTTTAACTCATGGCTGCGGAACTTGTGCACCACAACAAGGAGCTTGCAAGTTAACTTTAAATGTAA